>Ga0123355_10004569_pt1 | contig 20126 bp, 13 predicted proteins | sample TergutEmb28metaG_3_FD_89872 | JGI IMG/M metagenome (GOLD analysis project Ga0123355, IMG submission 89872) | Embiratermes neotenicus P1 segment gut microbial communities from Petit-Saut dam, French Guiana - Emb289 P1 | ecosystem: Host-associated > Arthropoda: Insects > Digestive system > Gut ...
ACCAGATGCTGTAAATACAGTTGTTTGTGCTCCTGATGATGGGTGGAGAAACCACCCGAAACATGTAGAGCAGTTTACATATAAAATAAACTATGTATAGTTGCATCTTGTTGGACGTTTATTGACATACTACTGGATTTATTTTATAGGCACGTGTGATGGAGGAAATTTACGGAAAATTCACCGATCAGAGTGGATTGTACTGCGGTTTTGTCAGTTTTGGTGCAGCGAAAAATTTTCGGTGCTTATCAGCGTTATCGAGGAACCTGTTGCTACAAAATTCAGCCCTGAAGATATAAACACTACTTTCCTTTAAAATGTTTGTAACCAGGCATTAGATAACACCCTGTTATAAAAAAACATGTATACACACAACGCGAATCTCCTTCTCTGGGAAAGTTTCAAAATCCAGAAGCTGTATTTCACGCGTTTAAACTATTAAAAGAAACACAGATTCGTATAGATCCTCACTTGCAGTTTCGACTCGTCTCGTTAGTCAGAATAAAGTGCGGAAAGAATGTAGGTGTCATATGATTTTCACAGAGTTGTATAATATGTGGGTAGGTTTTCACCCTTTGTATAGGCCACGAACACCCTTAGGGTGAGTAGAGGTATAGCTCTACGCTTTCTAGGACCTCGGCACTAGATGGGGGTGAGGGTCAGCCCCACGTCCCGGTCGCCTCTACCCCCTGGCAAGCCCCGGTACCCATTTTACAGGAGGCTGAGTGGGCCCCAGGGCCGGTCTGGACGGGCGGAAACTCTCATCCCCACCGGGATTCGATCCCGGACCGTCCAGCCCGTAGTCAGTCGCTATACCGACTGAGCTACCCGGTCCACCTTGTAACTATGTTCACTGTGGAAATTGTGACAGTTCAAGTAGAAGTGCCAAGAAAGAGAAACCCATCTGAAGTTTTTCGTACTTTACTTTTCCTTCCTGTAGCTCGGTCGGTAGAGCGACTGACTACGGCCTGGACGGTCCGGGATCGAATCCCAGGGGGGGCGAGTTTTTCCGGACCTGTCCAGACCAACCCTGGAGCCCACCCAGCCTCCTGTACAATGGGTACCGGGTTTCCCGGGGGTAGAGGCGGCCGGGGCTTGGGGCTGAACCCCCCACCCCAACTAGTGCCGAGGTCCTAGAAAGAATACAGCTATACCTCTACTCATCCTAAGGGCCTTCGTGGCCCATACAAAGGGTGAAACCTGCCTACTTTTCCTCCTTCATACGAAGACTGAGAATTCACACTTACGACCCTTCTAATCATTTCATCATTCATTTACGCTCATCCCTGCAAGACTTAGAAAGAAGCTTGTGGTTTCGCCAGTTCATGCACGTGACTAGCATAGACGTCTTAACAAATGCAATTAATTCTACTGGTCTGTCTCTGTACTAATCCACATCTAAAATAAACGTGTACATGAATTTATTAAGAACCACACTATTAAGAAATATGGGAAGGTGGAGGTACGCCTCCACGCGTTCTTCAGTTACAAAATAGATGGTGAGTGACCAGGAGCGTAGCTAGATTTTATGGTGACTGGGACGAGTAAATCCAATGGCCGCCCCGCCAGAAAAGATAAATTTTAAAACAAAATTACAGTTACTTATTGAATTATTTTGTATTTGGCTCAATAATTTAAAATTTGATGAGTACAAAAAAAATTTTTTAAATTTAAATACTCATTTTGCCGCCCCTTGGACTCTACCGCTGGAGGCGGCCACATCACTGGTCCTCAACCCCTCCCTTCCAGCTACGCCTGTGGTCTGAGGTATATTTAATAGTATAGACGATGTTCTGGGATTTGATTCCACTCTCGAGAAGAAGTGTGCATATTAAATGTACTTCAGAACATGGACAACGAAGGGTGTAACGTTTCAACCATTGTTACGAAAAACTGACGAATCTTTTAAGTCCCGAATTTACCTCCACAGCATATAAACTATTACAAACAAAAGTCTTCGGAAGTCTAGGATCGTGTATGCTATTCAGCAAAACTACGCTCTACTTTTTCACAAAGATTCCACTATAATCACGGACTGTTTGTAGTCATTTCTAAAGCTGACCACAGTAATTTGTGTTGTCCGGTATTACATACAGGCAACAACAACATCATCATCATCATCATCATCATCATTTGACACTACAACATTTTGTGGGTTTTCGCCCTCTCAGCCAAGTCTCTCCAAGTTCTTCTGCCCTTAACTGTTTCCTTCCAGTTTTTAACTTTCAGTTTTTTTGTATCTTCCATAACATCCTCTTGCCATCGTAGTCTTGGTCTTCTTACTGGTCTAATTCCCATAGGTTTCCAATCTAGTAGTTTCCTAGTTGGTCTTGCTTGGTCCATTCATTGGATATGCTCCAGCCATTTTATTGCCTTGATGAATCTCACTACATCTGCATCTTCTATTAATTTATCAATCTCCTTGTTGTTTCGTATTCTCAATATATTGTCAATATTGACAGACCCAAATATCTTCCTTAGTATTTGCCTTTCAAAAACGCGTAGGTACAAACAGTCAACACGTTTCAAATATCGGCAAAATTCAAATCTTGTGACTTAGGCTATTTACTTGTTCAAAATCTCTTGTCATTTCCTCCTAGTTGGGAACAACAGTTCGGTAAATTAGTAGCTATTGAAGAGCGTACCTGCCTACTGCGTGCTCCTGGTCGTGTTGTTCAGTTTGTTCCTCCTTTCTAGCGACATTTCGAAGAAAACATTTTGCTGTTGCTCTACAACTTTTACACCAAAAACCACATCTTAACACAATGAAATAATTTCACGTTACAACGGCCGAACAATTTTCGAAAAATTAAAAATTATTCACTTCACCGTGTGGTTCAAGATGGTTGGGTTCCATCTTTAACATCTTTATTCACTTCACCATGTGGTTTGAGATGTTTGGGTTCCATCTTTAACATCTTTATTCACTTCACCATGTGGTTCGAGATGTTTGGGTTCCATCTTTAACATCTTTATCCACTTCACCATGTGGTTTGAGATGTTTGGGTTCCATCTTTAACATCTCCTAAACATCCTGACCAACAGACATAATGCCTACTGGACACACAAACACAAGCCCACACTGCATTTCTATCACCGACGAACTCATATTGTCTAGTACATCTTCAATGCAATTCGTTATGACAATGTCCACAACAGAATAGCTTGCTATGAACCATTACACCTGCACTGCTGTGCACGAAAAAGTAACCAATTTAACTGCAGAATGCAACAAACACCACCAACTCCTCGCGCATTAATACTATGAGTGAAGTAGTCTATCATGAAGACATATCACTCCGCATCGCTCACTAACCTCCTTCTGTCAAGTAAATTACCTGTGCCTCTATAGGTTTATATACTTTACTTAAGTATGCCACCTTTCAAACAGCATTAAACTGTGAAATAAACATTCTTGATATTGAGCAGACGTGTCACTACTGTCTGCAAATAAATATAACATTCATAGGTCCGTGCATCGCTGATATATTCGCAGAATACAACCAACAAGATGCAACGTTTTACAATTTATTTATTTCTGTAAGATGCTCTACATGTTTCAGACGGGTTTTCCGTCCATCATCAGGAGTTCAAAACTGCACATACAGCGCCAGGTATTTGTCAGACCAATACTGCTACCTGCTGCTAACCTGGCCAGGCTAGCAGTAGGTATAGCTATGCCTCTGCCCACAGCGTCCAGGCCGGCTATGGATCTCACCCAGTCTCCTATCCAACGGTACCAGAAGGAACGAAGCTGATCTCTCACCTTCATCTAGCGCCGAGTTTCAAGAATGTGTGCTCTCACACATCCCCATGATGCACAGCCTGAGCGAAGGCACCAATTTACATGCACACAGCTAACAGTTTAACTCCCCACTGATAATTCTGCAATTTTTTAGCGGTGCTGGAGTTCGGGATATATTCTGTGTGATGAACGTGCTTTTCACGGATGATTGTCTCCAACTTTAGCGTTCATTTAGCGCGAATGCACAGTACATTCACCCTTATAAAATTATACAGCATAAAGCAACGAAATGTACAATTTTCTAAATTAATATTTAATTTTTAATTTCTGTTGTCTCCTACATGTTTCGAACCTCTTGGTTTCATCCTCAGGGAGACAATTGTATATGCAGTATGGTATGTTTTTCATGCATAGGTGTGAGCATTCTGGTGGATAAGAGACTGTTCCGAAAATAAAATACTGTTGCAGGCGGTACTGTACTTCATATGAAGTAGGCAGGGATTGTACACCTGTCCTTTCAGTGCGGAATTTGTCGTCCATTAATCAGTACCTTGGAGTTATCCCCCTCCACATACACCATGTCTCAATCTAGGAAGAAGAATGTTTTTTGAGAAAGTGGTAGTTGTTCAGGTCCGCTGTGTGTAGCCGGAATGCACCCACTTTCCTTGGTCCACAAAATTCCTTACCACAAATAAAAAGCATACTTGCACCAACCATGAAACATTGCTTTCCCATGCAAGATATTGGCAGAGGCACTAAATGACATTTAACCGTCTAACTGTATGAGAAGTCAGTAGTTCCTCAGTCAGGAAATTCCCCCACATTTTACATAAACCAAAGATTTTTACCTTCTTCACACGAGTCTGTGAAGTTACATATCCTCAGCCAGATAAATGGAGTCCATGTTTTTCCCATACTATTGTTTCAGACACATTTTAAAATCATACTCATCCATGTATGAAGCTTTCAATTAGGTTCTTGGCTTTAAGTTTTCTCACCAAAACGCTACATGTGGTATCTCCAATGGGCCCCGTCCATGTCATCCTTCTTGATTTGATCACCTAAATATTGTGTGGTGAAAAACATGAATCTGAAACGCTCAGATTTGGCCAGTTTGTGTTCTGGATATCTGTATATTGCTTTCAAAGTAATTACACTCTCAACTCATTGTTATTTAAAAACACTTTTAAAGCTGTTAATTACTCTCAGTTTATTAAATTCTTTACATCCTGACATGGCAGTTACCTGCTTGTTTAATGTCAGGATCCAGTCAGATTTGAGGTTCTTACAGTATTCGTGATGAATATCATTGTCTTCTGCCTGACGGCCCTACCAACATTTTGGAGGCACTTGCAGCTTTTCTTAAGGGTACTAATGTTACCTGCTTATTCTACATTGTTTTGTTTTTGTCTTTTGTTGAAAACAAGTAAGCTAAGTTCCTTGGTTTGCAGGAAATAAAAATGAAATAAAATTGTCCCATAATATATTGTGTTGTCATATACTGCCTCTCTGTTTTATGTGTTGCCATATATGATGAGTCTAGCATCTCTAGTAGGACAAGGGTAGGCTGGCAAGCAGGTGAGTCATCCAGTAATACGGCAGAAGATTGATGCCTGACAACAGGTGAGACATAATCTCTCTGTGGGTGCAGTCAAGTTCTGAGGATTCCTGTGCTGTTTCTAATTCACAAATAATATGTGTTTTGCGCAGTCAGCAGTCCATCTGGCAGCCAAGATGAATGCACCCACAGTCTTACTTCTCTCTCTTCTGCCATGAACTTAGCCACAATTGTGGTCTCATCTGGTACAGAACACATCCTTATGTTTGTTGGAATGTCTCCAGTGTTCAGATTTGTCCAGGGAAAGAGAGAGAGAAAACAAATATTTTTGCTATCTATTTATACTATGTATTAATGCATGGATATGGAACATATAAAACTGTATAATCTATGTTTAAGCGAAGAAAGCAATGAAATCTTATTTTCGAGATACGCACATATGGTGAAAACTGTTAGTGTATACATAATTCTGTTACTGTATCTGGTAGCAGCACATAAAACAGTGCTGTTGACAAAAGCAGATGTTGCCTAATTATATTACTCTGTAAGTTCATTTTACAAAACACACTGATATAAGAACATTATGAATGCATGGCATGGCACATAGAAATAAGAAGTAAATAATGCTGTTACTTTGGCCATTCTCCATACTTTTAAACATGTTTCAGAATTAGATCCAATTTCTGAAATGTGAAAAACCCATTATGATGGACGTTAAAAATATTCATGCATACTGTAACACATCACGCGTACTGTAACACATCACGCGTACTGTAACACATCACGCATACTGTAACACATCACGCGTACTGTAACACATCACGCGTACTGTAACACATCACGCGTACTGTAACACATCACGCATACTGTAACACATCACGCATACTGTAACACATCACGCATACTGTAACACATCACTCTCAGAAACACTTATTTAAAATAAGTGGCAGTAGGACAATAAAAAATGCAAGATATATGTTTGAATTTACTTTATATTGCTGTCAATTTGTATAATCAATGTCACAACAATCTGTACATAACATACTTCAACAAAGACACACCAAAGTTTTTTTGTGTATCTGCATTACATAAAAATTTCAAAATGTTCTATCAAATGTTCTGGACAAAAGGCACGTTTTTAAGGAAAGGTGTAGGAAGTCCTCACCATCTGGTCTCTTGACATATGTGAAACCTTCAGATTTAAAAGACTTTCAATAAAACAAGCAGTTGCATGCTGACCACATATAAATTTTTCAAATTCTCTGTGTTGAAAGGCACAAAACAGGAATTTCCAATTGCAGAACTAATGTATTTCACCAGCCATACTCCATTCTTTATCAACCAACTGCAGGCTAACATAAGCTCTGAGACATGTGTGACCTCTCTGTATGGACAGTCGTACTTTGTTTCTCAAAATGTTAAGTTTCTACTGTGCAGTATTTTATTTCATCATCAAGTGATGTCAGCTATATGCTCTTTTGCATTTCTCTGGAGAGGGAATATTTTTTTTTCATTCATACATAACAAATATTTAAAAGTAATGTAACACTGTAACTGAAGAACCTTGCTGCCATTTCAAGTACCTGCAAGGGTAAGCAGTGTACCACTTATAGATAAGGGATAATAATCTAAGTTTCTCTTGCAGTATTGTCATTAGTTACTCACAACCCTCTTTTAAGGCAGTTTGACAGCGTCAGATATGACACACAGTAAAAATTTGATTTTGTTTTCTCCTCCTTTGTGAGGTGTCAATACTTGGGTTATACTGGAGTCACACCATTTCTTCTGCAGTCTGGGTGGCAGCAGATTCCATTTTACAGTGTTGCGTAATTGTGTTTCAAGGTCAGTTGTGGACATGAGAAGCTGACAGTGACAGAGTGACAATGCAGGCTTTATAACTCTGTTTTCATTGTGTATATGAAGACATCAAGTCTAAAATCAGTACTCTTAGAAAAAAATTCACACATTCTTGTTTAAAATATTTAAGAATTGCACAGTGTTGTCAGTGCTGATCGGATTCTTTTATCAAAAGTTTTGCATGAGAGTAACAAATGTAGCTGAATGAGGAGTCATGCAAGAGTCAATTTGTGCAACAGGAAGCTGTGGCTTGCAGGTTTCCCTACAGTAATACATGATGATCACTTTGGCTGCTCTGTCGAACTATTAAGACACAATTCACTGTGCCATTGGTGCATTTTTCTGTGTCTTCTTTTCACTTTCATCACAGAAATGAAAAGCATTACAACAGTCTGCAAATGGAAGAAGAACTTTTATTTAAATAATTAGCAGCAATTTTAAATATGCTCACCCAGTAAATCACCTTCACTACTGTAGATTTCACAGATGATGTTACACAGAAATATTGTCATAATCTGTGTCAAATTTTTACCCAGCTTACCTACAACACATATCCTTTCCATGATCCGTCTTTCAAGAAGATGAGACTGGTAAATATCAAAGTAGGATTTGATAACATGAAAAGGTTTGACAGATTATTTTATACCCAAAACCATTCAGGCTGAACTGCTTCGAACTGCCAGCAATCAGGAAGACCTATATGAGTCTTATTAGCAAACTGACTCTTTGACCACTGGAAAGGAGCATCTTGGAACCCGATATTTTCAGAACTGTTATTTTTATTGTTTTGAGCATTAGTGATTAATGGTCCAGATACAACTTGTAACACTATTTTCTGGAATGAAGAAACCATTAAGATCTTAGAATCTATGGTGCCCATGGGAGGAAGGTTAAGGGAGGAGGATGAATTATTGTTAGGAGGAACAAGGTGTGAATTCAACAAGAAAGTGTTATTCCTCATTAAACGCATCACCGACGTCAGATTAGAAGCATCCACTAGGTCACTGTAAGCATGGGACACACTACTGGTTCCTGTCCAATTATTGGTATGACTGGTATCCTGAAATAGACAGACTGTGTTACTGAAACAGTTTAAAAACAATATTTAATAACTTTTGCTACCTAAGTAACTAGAAATAGTATCAGCAGTCTAATATATTATGATCTTCTGATATCAGCAACAGCAGTGCACATTAAAATTATTTTTTTCTCTAATTTATGTTTCGCTTTCATGTCAGAATAATAAGTTTACATGCTTTCTTAACTTCACAGCTGGAATTACTGAAACATTTCTTGTATTTTATTCATTTTATACCTTGGATGAATATTTTAGCTGTAATAAGATTTAAAACATTTACTATTATTTAGCTATTTTTAATGTTCTAAGTTTCATCTTGAGATCTGTTGACCTATTAACCTTTTGGCATTGGAATTATTTTTTAAATTTTAACACAACCTGTATATAAAATGTGAATAATACAGGAACCAAATACATTAGATTTATGAAACAAACTGCATTTTGAAGAGGGAAAAACAGAGAGTATATACCATGTTTAAAATATTCAGTACCTATATTTGTTGAATAAATATATAAAATGCAACATTTAGAGGTTAGCGGTGCGGTACAACCACTATAGTTGTCGTTAGGCATCAAAAGGTTAATTAATTTTAAATAGTAACATATTATAAAACTTTACAACTGAAATGTATGTTTGAATTAGTACATATTGTCAGCCTTTTGACTACCGCTGATTCTACATTGGCTGCACTGTACTTTATCTAATTTTAGACTGTTTGTATCTATTGTAATGTATTGTAATACTCATTGACAGAGTTAATTGGAACTGACATGTTCTATATTCTGTGGGTTACAACCCCCTTCTGGATCGGACGAACAAAAATAAATTGAATTTAACTGAATTGAATTGAACTGGTTTGGAATCTTAAAGTTATTCATATTCACAGCATACTACTTTTGTTATGCATTACAAATTTTGTACCTTTCAAAACAGTCACTGCACAATTCTCTCACATGTCAGTGTGCTGCACATGAAGTGTTATTACATGTTTCTTCATCAAAATTATAAAAATGTCTGGGATTTTATTTTATATCAAGGTGTTTTGGGATATTTCACACAGGGTGATTAAAGATATTTAATTACATGGCAACTATTTCCTTCCTTACTTTGCTTCCGTCATTTTGAGTATTCAAACAAGTTACAAAATTCTTAAAAACATTTTTTTTTAACAGTTGCACGTCATTAAAGGTGTCAAAATGAGACAAATTTTCCACAGCCCTGCTACAAAGGATGTACATGAAATTAGTTACTGAAATAGTTTTCACTTATCTTTGCCATGACACTTAGCACTGACATATGTAATGCACTCATAAACACAAAATTTACTGCCACAGTAAGAGGTGGGCAAGGAACAGGGCGACTGGGTACAGATGATTTTCAGATAACCTTTGACATCCTACTGACCAGACAGTTACTTCTTTATATGCCTTCTGAGAAGCTACACTTCCCACCTACACAGATGTATAAGCAGCCAGTCATTTCAATGATACAGAAAGCTGGGCCACACACATTTGGACCAAACTAACCATACACTGACAGGTTATGAAACAGCAATCATGATGTGAAAACGATAGATGACGTGCAACTGATAGGTCTCCGGCACTGAAATATCCCATAAAACATAGTTTGAGCAGCATCTTCTGACATCTGATATTCATTTGAATAGCATTTAGAAACTAAATTACTACATTACAGAAAACACTATCCACATCCATTACAAAGCACATTCAGCTAATGCTATTGAGGGAAATAATAATTCTTTAATGTGAGAAGCATACGAAAAATTACAGTAAACTCTAGGCAAATTGCAGATGTTTTTAATGCTAAATCATGTAGTGTGTATGTGTTTATAACCACTATGCTTTAAGAATTATGGACTGGGTAGCGTAGTTGGTATAACGACTGGCTACAGGATGGACGGTCTGGGGATCGAATCCTGGTGGGGGCGAGATTTTCTGCACCTGTCCCGACTGGCCCTGGGGGCCACCCAGCCTCCTGTACAATGGATACCAGGCCTTTCCTGGGGGTAAAGAGTGGATGGGGCATGACGATGACCCCTCACTCCAACTAGTGCCATGGTCAAGAACGAGTAGAGCTACACCTCTACTCCCCTATGGGCCGTACAGCCTGTACAGAGCCTCAGTGCCTGTACAAGGGTGCACTTATGCTTTAAGAATTAAACTAGCCAATAAAGTGAGTCACTATACAGCAGATGACCTAGTTTAGATCTGAAATCAGGGTCATCTCTTATGTATCATGTTCAGAAGGACTGCATGGCACACAAACCTGATGACCTGCTGCCTCTATGTGGGGAAAGCCTACCTTTACCATATCATAAAGGGTAGACTATCTTAAAATATTTTTGAGGGTACATATCTTAAACAGGCAATCTTATGGATGAACAGTTCTGTGTGTTCAATGGTATCTCCTATGTGGTAATTCTGCTAACCATTTAAATGTTCCACAATTTAGTATCAACATTCACAAAACCATGTAACATACTTATATCTATAATAATACTGTTTCACACTACCTTCCAAGTAAGAAATTTATATATACCCATGGATGAAATAACAAGGTGTGTATTACTTTTGTTACATTCTTATAAATATATCTTGTTCTGCTGTCACTCATTTTCCTTGTGATTTTATAAGAATCAAAGCCAACACAACCACGTGCTTCAGTTCTTCCATGTGGGTGTTAAGATGAAGATCATTTCATGGCAGAAAGGAAAGTACCAACAAGATATGCCCAAATTTCCCACTTTCATGTAACTACAGTAAGTGTGTTCAAAATAAAATGTTTTTAACGGGTAAATATGAACATAACTATGTGTTGTTATTATTGTTGTTGGTGGTGGTGGATGTGATGAAGAAGATGACAAAACCTCAAAAGAAAATGTTTAGACACAGTAACTTGCTGTAGGAAATTCAAGCTGATCTTAAGCCAAAACACCATACCTGGTATTGAGGTAATCCATTTGAGACCCAAAATCCAGTATGCTGCAGTATCTTGGTATGATCTGAGCAACGTGTGAATCCTGACATCTGGTCAACAACCCACAACAGGCCGTTCTTTGCACTGATGGGCACTTTGGTTGTCTTCTCAATAGCTTGCATCTTTGATGGTAGGCTAGAGAGCAGCTTGCTGGCAAATTTCTTGTCCACTGGTGGTGCAGTAGGTGCCCCTGAACTTGCTATCAGTCCATAATTTACAATCAGCCACTGCTTACTGGCAGTGCAACTATTAGCTTGTGCTAAGTAATGCCCCCACAAATAACCACTTTTTGCCAGTCTGTTTGCTGCCATCACACATGGACCAGTTAGTACCTAAAACAATAACAGAAGAATGGTGTTGCTGTCCAGTGATATTAAAATTGCACTTTGATGATATTAGGAAGTTTGAAAATTTTAAATTTCTGTTTTTAAGTATTAAAAAATCAGAGTTCAGTCAGTCAGACAATGGCTTTTTACCATATAGACTGTAATGATTTCATGTATAATTCATGGTGGTCAAAGTGGCACTTTTCCCACTTTTTTGTGATTTAACCTTGCCAGTTATGAACCAAACATTGCTCCATACTCAATATATAAGTCAAACATGCAACAGGTCTGACAAGGAAGGCCATTTTCATATCCTTGGTCTGCATGCTGGGGCTATCTCTCCAACCTGAAACTTGGTTGGTTAGGGAGTATGAGTCAATGATAATGTTTCTTTATATTTTCAAAACAAAACAGTACCAAAAAAAAAAAAAACAAAACTTGGTTAATTACCGAGAAAGTCGGGTTTTTTATTTTTATAGAAAAGATGGTTAAAAAACTGAATTTTGCTGATTGCAAAGTCATGAAATTTTACTTTGGAAGTGACAACTGATCAGAAATATCCTGTGGGTGGTTATTACAGAGCAGTATTTTTGTACTTAGACATTTTTCAGAAAATCAGCCATAATAAAACTAACTTTACTTATAATTTAGCCACCTAATACAACTTGCACACTGACAGATTGAACACTGGCCTCCTCTTGTTCGAGCTAAACAGCAAACTTCACGCCAGGAGTTAAATCACTGGAAGATTTATTTGTAACAGTTGTAGTAGTGGAAGCAGAACAAATAATGGAGAACAGTAACAATTTATGTTTACAGAATTTTGTTGAGGAAACCCCATAAGCAGAAGCTGTTAGCAGTACCAAGAACTTACTATTTCTGTTACATATATATTTTGACTATTTCTCTACCCAACAAGTTCCTTCAACTTAATGTGGATTGTTTAAATGTAAATTATATAAAATTAAAAAAGAATAAATGATAAAATTAAGATGGATCTTATGGTAACTGATTGTAAGAATGGGAGGTAGATGAACCTGACTGAGAATCATGAGAAATATTTGGTATTAGCAGTACTGAACCTGATGGCCTCTACTACTAAGAGTTAGTTTGATAATGTTTACAACCCCTTTTAATAAATAAGCCTAGCAATTTGGTTACTCTGAGATTTGTACACAGTTTCCAATAGCAAGTGTTCATATTTGGTTATTTTGGTTGTTGTGTCTTCTATCTTGTATTCAGGTAGTTGGGTAACAAATGTTCTGATGAACACAGTGTCTCTGAAAATATACACACCTGCAAAGAAAACACAATAAAAACCCAGAAGACCAAAACTAGATCCAGTGTTTTATCAGGAAATTTAATTTCATAATATTTAAATATCTGGTATAAAACAAACAAATATATCATTTATAAATGAGTTAACTGAATCGTTTTCTTTCTCCATCATAACTGTATATTTAAATTTAGCTGACCAGCTAGCTAAATAACAAACATATAAAAAATAATTTAACAAGGCATTTAAGTTAATAAACTTTCTAATAAATAATCTCTAAATTCAAAATTGCTACCTTCTAGGAGGTAATGCTGCATGGTCTGACAAAAGTGTAACAGCGCTTAACAGGACCCTGTTACCTTCATTGTCAGGGTACAGAAATCTTCAGTCAGTGCTGTGAAGACCTAAGATCTGAAGCCTTCCAATTAACCCCTAACTCTAGCAAAACTATTTAAACATACAATGCAAAGCAAAGCCTGTCATTACCTGCTCTTTTTGATTCAAGCTAGCCACAGAAGATCTGCTGTAAGAGTGGAATGCAGTTCCCAGAACTGCAAGTTGATGTTTTCTCTTTCCAAATTCTGGTTGACCTACCACCAAGTAGAAGTCATCCTGTGAATGTATGACACCGGGATATGATGAAAATGTTATTATTTGTCCAGGAACAGGATCTGAATTGGCATCAGATGTGTGGTGATAACCGAACTGATAGCGCTTCAGTACTCGCAGCATGGACTGGAGTCTGAAACAAATTGTTCAGTACTGTGTGAATAAGTCCTCAGGTGTTCAGACTGTGGTCTCCTGGGCTGTGGAACTATAGGTTTTTAAACTGATGTCGAAACCCAACGTGAAACTTGACCCGGCACATGGAGAGAGCATATTCCTCCAAAAGAGTGGTATCTGACAAGAAACTGACAACCTGATTATTATGTGACATCTAGAGAGCTGTGATGATAAGCTTGGTATACACAGTTCTGGACTAACTTTGTGGCTTCAGATACAGCAGAAATGTAGAGGGAACATGTGGGAGGATTTGTGAAAGTAATATGTCTTATGTTTGCTGTGAGAACGAGTGGATACAGTGTGATATAAGTGTAGAAAATATTTGTTGCAAGATTTGGTGTCAGAGTACATTAGTCACACAGAACTGTTAACTTGTGAGTAAAGTCTTTTCTACTCCAAGCAGCATGAAATATGTCCACTGCAAGATGAGGCATGTTTAGACCTTCAGATTGCTGGGGCCACATGTCTTGTGGTGTAACATAGCTCAGTCATCTATCGTTTAATTTGATTAAAAAAAAAAAATACATGCAGAATTTTAGTGGAGTAATTTCTAGGTCGGTGACCACCAAGAAAGAGGCTATGACAATACAGACAGATGTAGAGGAAACAGATCAAGGAAACTGGATTAGGATCATGGCTGGGGTGGATTTAATACTCTTGGTATTAAATCTTCAGATTCTGCTACTGCAGTCTTTTTTAGACATTTATTTAAAACCAGAAGTTTAAAAATTGTATGAGACCAGAACATGATCCTGATTTAAGGCATGTACATGTAACAATCTAAGGACAATTACAAGATGAGAAAAACTTTAACTCTATGATACAAAGTCTTGCAACTGGTCAAGAAATTCCCTAACTATGTGCATCTGTACACTAAAATCAGTCACTGAACTCTTCTTATGGCAGTTAAAAAAGTTTTAATTAAATCTTAGGCAGTAGTTTAATTAATGTTTGATTTATAAAAAAGAAGTCCTGCACCTCACTTTCCAAGATGTAATTAAAACCTTCTGTCTTGTTACTAACAGCCCTTCTAAAACTAGTTAATTGCAGTAGGTAACCAACTACAAGAAATCATAATGGCATAGATACTTGGAGAATACCTGCTCCTCTGCCACCTTGTGTGTCACTTGGATGATCTTAGGGCTGAACTTGCTCATCCACAGTGATAAATGGATTCTCGTAATTATTGTTTGTACGAATTGTGTAAAGAATTTGCATACACAAAGACAAAGGTGAAAAGGACTGCTCTTACTGGCAGTCTGCATATTTGTGAAGTATGTACATAATTTTAAGCACCCAATTGGTCATAATTTCCATATAATACAGACGAGAACTTCCTAGTGTGACAACTAACAGTTATTTTTCTTTTGTATTATTTCGTAGGGGTACATAAGGTAAAGAAAAATAAATCTTAAAATAGTCCATCCAATGCAGCTATGTTTATTCACAAGAGTAGCTACATATTTCAGTCAAACCTGATCATCAACAGGCTATCATATAATATTTAAAAGAAGGAAAAATGTGAAACATATAAACAGGTCATTCTGGTTTTACTCTGTGGGATTCCATAAGTTCACAATTATCATAATGCTAAAATTGTAAAAATTGTTTGTTAAATTGGTAGCTGAATAACGGATTTTAGATTTTCACGAGTTTAGGCAAGATGTATTTTTTAACATCAAAATATTTTAAAGTCAATGGGTAAAATTGCTGGATAAACATTATTAATATTAATGTTTTTTAAGTTCCTGTAACTGTTTATATGATGAAGTTAGAGCCATGGGTGTCAGTTATGTATTCTGTGTTGGACAGATATTTAGCATATATCGCTCTAAATGTAGGGAAGCTGGTAACATGAAAGTATGTCTTGGTGGTTTCTTTCATGTATCTTTTATCTGGAGATTCATTAATAAGAGATACGTGACAAACAGAAACACAGCATGACAGTAAAATTTTTCTGCATACATGGATAATAAATATTGTAATTTAACTTAATTTCGGTTTAGAACAATTTACAATATTTTATACATTTACGGACTTTCATGCTACCAACTTCCTACATTCGGTGTGATATACTCAAAATATCTGATGAACACAGAATATGTAGCTGATGCATGTAACGCTAATTTCTTCTTATAAACATTTAGAGAACTTAAGAATATTAATACTTAACATTTATCCAGAAATTTTAGCCTTTGATATTAAGGTATTTTGACATCAAAGTATATATCTGGCTTAATACTCACAAAACTCTAAAGCCTGTCATTCAACAACCAGTTGATTGAACAATTTTACAGTTCTATCACTGTAATAATTCCCCCTGAAGGTATCCCTACTTTGATGTAGTGGAGGGGCTTGCGTGATTATATGAACACAAGAGCTATGCTGTCGGTAGCATAGGCTACTGGTAGGGCCTCCCATGCCAGACAGGTCAAGGGTGATGACCCAGACGAAAAGAGATAACCTGGTCCCCCAGTTTGGGGGTTGGGCGTGGAGCTGACAACCCCACACGGTAAAAATAATTTGTTCTGAAACCTAACAGACAGCCTCAGAAGAATGAGAAACAAACGATGATGAAAGGAGTTTGGAAATCGGACTTGACAATGGCAACCTGGAATTTTAGGACAATGTTAATACCAGGTAAGATGCAAGAGATTAGTAAAGAAATGACGAAATATAAGATAGATATTATTGCATTACAAGGGATACAATGGCAAGAACAGGGTAGGATTGATAAACCGGTCTACACCCTCTTATATAGTGGATTGGAAGAGAAAACAGATCAGCCGGGAACTGGATTTATGATGAAAAAAACCATGAAATGGAATCTATTAGACTTTGAACCACAGAATAACAGAATACGTAAAATTAGATTAAAAGGGAGGTTCAGAAATATAAGTTATATCAGCTCATGCACCTATGAACGATAAAGATGATCAGGAGAAAGAAAGATTCTATGAAAATTTAGAGGAGATGTGTAATAGAATACCAAGACATGACATAATAATAATGGGGGACTTTGACATGAAGCTCGGCAACAAAGAGTACCTACAACTACTTGCAGGCCCATGCAAAATACATGATTCTAGTAATGAAAATGGTAACATGCTGATACAATTTTCAATCAGGAATAAACTAATTGTAAAAAGTACAATGTTCCCTCATAAACATATACATTTGGGCATATGGAGGATACCTGGATCTAATCAGATTGACCATGTACTAGCTATATCACGCCACTCTTAATCAGTTATCGATGTTAGGAGTTGCAGAGGACCAAATTGTGACTCAGACCACTATGTAGTGAAAATTAAAGTGAAATAAAGATTAGCAAATGTTCAAAAGACCCATAGAAGAAAGACTAGAAAATGGGATGTAGAGAAACTACAGAAAGACACAGCACAGAGAGATGAATATCAGAAAGCACTGGATTTAAAACTAAAACAAAAAAATGTAAGGAGAAGAAGAAATAGATAGTGTATAAAAGAGATGGGAACATTTGGAACAGGCAATAAAAGTTGTGGCAGAGGAAATAACAGGGGAAACAAAGTATAAAAAGAATGAAGAATTGTTCAAAGAAGAGTGTGCAACATATATTAGAGAGAAGAATAAAGCTAGACAGAAGATGCTACAAAAGGAGAAAAGATCTAATTATGAGGAGTATCAATAAAGGAGAAGGGAAACTAACAGAATATGTAAAAGAAAGAAGAGGGAGAATATAAAGAAGCAACTAAAGGAAATTAATCAGTTAAATCAACACAACAAAAGGTGTAAGTTTTACAAATCAGTGAACATTATGAAGAGAGGCTTCCAACAAAGAATGATTGGGTGTATAGGAAAAGATGGGATGATGATTTGAGAAGAAGGGAAGATACTGGAAAGATGTATAGAATATTTTACAGAAATACTGAATGAAGAAGAAGAGGATAAAGGGGATAAAGAGGACTATAGAAAGAATCTCATAGCAAAGCCAGATCATGGATTAGAACAGCCACAGGAAATATGCAAAGAACCTACAAGACAAGAGATCGGACATGTCATACAAAGGAGGAGAAACAACAGGGCTATGGGGGAAGATACAATTGTAGCAGAATTAATAAAATATGGAGGACAAGGAGTAATGGATGCAGTCCACAAATTAGCCAAATTAATATGGACAATAGAAAGTATGCCCCAGGAATGGAATACGGGAATAATATGCCTGATATATAAGAAAGGGGACAAACTAGAATGTAACAACTACAGGGGCATTACACTCTGAAACAACACATTCAAGATATTCTCAAGCATCTTAAATGAAAGATTAAAAATCTTCACAGAAAAGATAAGAGGGGAATACCAGTGTGGATTCGGTTGAAATAAAAGCACAATTGACCAAATTTTCATACGTAGGCAGATGATAGAGAAGCATAACGAACATGGGTTAGACTTACATATACTTTTTATTGATTTTAAACAGGCCTTTGATAGTATAATTAGAGAGAGACTGTTTGGAGCAATGGACAAAATGAGAATACCACAGAAGCTAATCAGGCTTATAAGGATGAATATGTGTCAAATGAAAGCAAGAGTGAAAATTGATAATCAAATAAGTGCTCCCTTCGAATTCAATAAGGGAGTTAAACAAGGTGATGGTCTGTCAACAACTCTCTTTGTACTAGCACTACACAATGCTGCACAGGAAATAGACCAGAGAGGCACAATATATGCAAAGTCAAGCCAAATCTGTGCATATGCTGATGATGTAGTGATAGTTACTAGATCGGAAACTATGTTAAGACAAGTATATCGAGAAATAAGGGAGACAACCCAACAAATGGGACTAATAGTGAATGAGAAAAATACTAAATATATGATTTTTTCTGCAACTCAGAAGGGACAACAAACTCAAAATTGGAAAGGAGAAGATAAAGAATTTGAAAGAGAGTCCAGCTTCAAATATCTTGGCAATGTAATACATAAAGAAGGAAGGATTGGTGAATGTGTAATGGACAGAATACACGTAGGGAACAGAGCATATGCAGCTAACCATCATATACTAAAAAGGAAGATTATAAAGAGATCTGCCAAAATGCAAATATATAAAACGCTGATAAGACCAGTAATAACATATGGATCTGAAACCTGGACCCTTATAAAATTTGATGAGAATTTGTTAAGGATTAAAAAAAAAAAAATACTGCGGAAGATCTATGGTCTGATCCAAGGGGAGGATATCTGGAGAATTAGATATGATGAAGAATTGAATAGATCCATAAATCGGGAGGATATTGTGAAATTCATAAAAGCTCAAAGAATAAGACGGCTGGGACATGTAAAGAGAATGGAAGTGGGAGTGATGCCAAGAAAGATGATGGAAAGAAGACTGTTTATAAGAAGAAGAATAGGAAGACCTCGTTTGAGATGGATGGATGATGTGGTAGCAGACCTGAAAGTAATGAAGATAAAGCAGTGGATGGAGAAGATGAAAGACAGAGAGAAATGGAGACTGTTGAGAAGGCCAAGGCTCACCCAGGGCTGTAGTGCCAAGAGGAAGGAATCACTGTAATAATTGCTAACTTGTGGAATCCCACAGAGTAAAATCAGCATGACCAGTTTATATGTATTACAATTTAACTTTTTTTAGATATAATTTGACAACACAACAGGATGAATTCTGTCAGATTATTAAGATAAACTAATTTATGTGCACCAAGGAATAAAGACATGGGTAATGAAGGGTACAACCCCACATACTGTTAATCTTTGCATGCCCCACCTCATGGGAAGAGCCCCTTATATTTATCAGACAAAAGGCAGGTGTGTTGCACAGTGGTTGATAAAATGTGGAGAAGAAAATATTTTGCACCTACTGTCAATGGAGCCCTCATTCCTTAGTCCTCCTGCCCAAACCTTAGTCACTATCCTGACTGAGATATTCCAGGCTCATTAAATATAAGAAACAAATCTTAGCAGTATAACTGAAAGTCGGTAGGAGGTTTGAATTTATGTAATGGAGTCATGTACCTTATTTACATATCCTATGTTAAAAGATTTATCAATAGGATAAAGGAACATAACACTGTTTAATAGCATGTCACATTAGATATCTTAACTAATGACTACTTACAATCCTCCAGAATTTTGGGCTGCATATAGCTCCCCAGTGTCTGCCAAAAACTTAACAAAAGCAGAAGAAAAACTAGCAGCTGTAGAAAATATGAAAGGGAATTTTGGGTCTTCTACTGATCTGTTAAATAAATGTTCCAAGGCAGGTAGATCACTCACCATGTTCATCAATCTGAAACAACATCAAGGTGTCAGATTTCGGTTCACCATGAAAATCAGTGTTAAGGTTATGGTCTACTGTGATATCATGCTGTAAAGGTAAAATTCTCCTTATAACAGGCCAGGCAAAGCCAGAGGTGGGGGGGGGGGGGGTTTGGGGGAAAGCTTTTCTTTTTTTCTTTTTACTGGGGGGGGGGGGGGGGGTGGGGGCCCCCCCCAAAAAACTTTTTCTTTGGAA
>Ga0123355_10004570_pt1 | contig 20126 bp, 18 predicted proteins | sample TergutEmb28metaG_3_FD_89872 | JGI IMG/M metagenome (GOLD analysis project Ga0123355, IMG submission 89872) | Embiratermes neotenicus P1 segment gut microbial communities from Petit-Saut dam, French Guiana - Emb289 P1 | ecosystem: Host-associated > Arthropoda: Insects > Digestive system > Gut ...
AGCCAACAGCTCACGGTCGAAACGCGCGCGCAAATCGTGCCTTCGCAGGTCGATAATTTCACCGGCAAATTCGTATTCGAGCGGAATAGAAATCGAATATATGCGTTGCGGGAAAAAATCTTGCATAATTTCTTGATTCTCATTATTTTTCTCGGCAGCTGAGGAAGACAACAAAGTGCAAGCACCAACAACAATTGCTACAAGAAGCAAAGAATAGAGTATTTTATTTTTGTTCATACAACATATTTTTTAAAATCGTGCAAATATAGCGGTTTTGTTTAACTAAAGGCTACTTCTGCAATAACCAATCCAAAACATTAACTGATTTTACGCCTTTTTGACTATAATCAAATCGGTCGGCAGTAATGAGCAGTTTTTTTTCGGGAATGCCGTTGAAAGCATTGATTTCTCTGTTTAGTGTTTCGTCAGAATCGATATTGTAACACACTTGAATAAATTCAACTTCGTTATTTTTTTCGGCAACAAAATCAATTTCGGCATTGCGCATCACGCCAACATTAATATTATAACCGCGCGCAAGCAGTTCGTTAGCAACAATAGTTTCCAAACGAGCGCCCAAATCCTCAGCCATAAATTTTCGTTTGAGCTGCATCAATCCCATATCGGCGATATAATATTTTTCGAGCGTGGCAAACACATTTTTTCCTTTTATATCGTAACGATTAACTTTGGTAAACAGCAGTGATTCAAGGATATATTCAACGTGATTATACAAAGTTTCGGGCGAAACGCTGCGGCTTTGCGATTTCAGATATTTTGAAATCGTATTTGCCGAAAAAATATTTCCCGTATTTTGAATAAGAAACTGAATTATGTTGTTCAGCAGGTTTATATCTCTGATTTTTCGGCGAATAAAAATATCGCGCAAAATTATTGTGTCAAACACATCTTGCAAATATTTTTGTGTTTCGCTTTCGGTTTTAAAGGCAAATCTGCCCGGCATTCCGCCCCATTGCATATAATTTTCAAAAGCGGCTTTGAGGTCGGTTTCTCCTGTTGTTTTCAGCGTTTCGGCAAAGGTGAAAGGCGTAACAAGAAATTTAACATATCGCCCCGAAAGATGCGTAGCAAGTTCGCCCGAAAGCAAATGAGCGTTAGAGCCTGTGATAAAAATGCTGATATTTCCGCGCGTACGCAACGAGTTGACAACCAACTCAAAATCCTCAACCATTTGAACTTCGTCGAGAAACAGATAATATTTTTCGTTCGGTTTGACAAACGAAAGAACGTGCGCGTGCAAGTCTTTGGCAGTTTTCAAATCGGCAAACTCCATAAGTTCAAAATTGATTGAAATTATATGTTCGCGGTCAACTCCTTTTTCGGAAAGTTCTTGTGCTATTTGCGAAAGCAAAACCGATTTTCCGGCACGACGAATACCGATGAGTACTTTTACCAAATCTGTTATTTCATAAAAAGGGCGAATAGTACTGACTATATGTTCACGAGTTATCATAATTTTCATTTTTTTACTGGTATAACTAAAAAAACTTCGCAAAGATAGCGAGTTTTTTTCGGTATAACAACAAAAACTCTTAATTTCTTCGACTTTTTACTTGTATACCGTAAAAAAATCGCAATAAATATTGATTGTTTTACGGTATAGTGCAAAAAACTTGCAACAAATGTCGATTTTTTACATGTATGACGTAAAAAACTTTCGGCATTTTGCGTGGAATAAACTAAAATTAAACTTGATTTTTCACTAAACAACCTGAGTAACACACATAAAAAATCCTTCGCTCAGCCTGATTACCTGATTTAATTTTTATCTGAAAAAAATCAGGTTTTATTCCACACAGTTTCCGACAAAATCAAAAATAGTATTATTTTTGCCGAAAATTCGGAAAACATTTTCACAGTGCAAAAATTTACCGACATACTAAAAAAATATTGGGGATACGATAATTTTCGTCCGTTGCAGGATGAAATTATCAAAAGTATTGCTTCGGGGCGCGATACGCTTGGTTTGATGCCGACCGGCGGTGGAAAATCACTCACTTTTCAAGTGCCGACAATGGCGATGGAAGGTGTTTGCATCGTGGTTACGCCGCTCATTGCGCTGATGAAAGACCAAGTCGAAAATCTGAAAAAACGCAATATTTCGGCAGCGACTATTTATTCGGGAATGACGAACGAGGAAATTTTGCTCACGCTCGAAAATTGTGTTTTCGAAACCTATAAATTTCTGTATGTTTCGCCCGAACGGCTTTCTACCGAGATTTTTATCGAAAAAATCAAACAAACGAAAGTTTGTATGATTGCCGTTGACGAAGCGCATTGTATTTCGCAGTGGGGTTACGATTTCCGACCGTCTTATTTGCGAATTGCCGAAATTCGCACGCTTCTGCCCGAAATTCCCGTTTTGGCACTCACGGCAACCGCCACGCCCGAAGTGGTGAACGATATTCAAGAAAAATTGCATTTTCGCGAAAAAAATCTTTTTCAAAAAAGTTTTCGGCGCGATAATTTGGCGTATGTTGTTCGACCTGCCGAAAATAAGGAGGAGCAATTGTTGAAAATTCTAAACAATGTTCCCGGAACTTCGGTGGTTTACGTTCGCAATCGAAAACGAACGAGAGAAATAGCCGAATTTTTGGTGAAAAACGGAATTTCTGCCGAATATTTTCACGCCGGATTGGAAAATGAAACAAAAGACGAACGACAAAATCGCTGGAAATCAGACCAAACGCGCGTAATCGTTTCGACCAATGCTTTCGGAATGGGAATTGACAAACCCGATGTGCGCACGGTTGTCCACATTGATTTACCCGACACGCTCGAAGCCTATTTTCAAGAAGCAGGTCGCGCGGGTCGCGACGAAAAAAAGGCTTACGCCGTTTTGCTTTACAACAACAGCGATGCCGTGAAACTGAAAAAACGCATTGCCGATTCATTTCCCGAAAAAGATTTTGTGCGAAAAGTGTACGAAGCACTCGGAAATTATCTGGAAATCGGGATTGGCTCAGGATTAGACGCTGTTTTTGGGTTTGATTTGGGCGATTTTTGCGCTAAATTTCATTTGCCGATTTTACCGACAAACGGCGCGCTGAAAATTCTGCAACAAGCAGGTTATCTTGAACTTACCGACGAACAAGACAGTGCTTCGCGCGTATTTTTTACCGTAAAAAAAGACGAACTTTACGAATATAAACAAACGTCTGCACAGGAAAAATTGATATATATTTTACTTCGTTCGTACACCGGATTATTTACCGAACCGGCTTACATAAACGAAAATGCGTTGGCAAAACGCCTGCAATGGCAATACGATGAAGTGTATCAAACCTTGGTACAACTGAGCAAAGAAAAAATTATTCAATACATTCCGCGCAAAAAAACGCCTTTTCTCACTTTTACACACGAACGTGAAGCCACAGACCGAATTGCGCTCGGAAAAGAAGCCTACGACAAACGGCGCGAACGCTACGAAACGCGCATAAAAAACGTAATAGATTACGCACAAGAAGCAAATATTTGCCGAAACCGATTACTCCTCGCCTACTTCGGCGAAAAAAATACCGAACCTTGCGAAGTTTGCGATATTTGCCTCAAAAGCAAAGAAACAAAACTCAATAATGATGATTTTGATTCAATTCGTTCGTTGGTATTATCCTTATTATCAGCCGAATCATTATCTATTTACGAATTAATCAACCGCACAAATCTGAATGAACAAAAAGTATTGCAAATTGTCCGTTTTATGCAAGATAATGGGGAAATTGTGGAAAATGAACAGATGAAGTTGGCGGTGAGGAATTAGCGTGTGCGTAAACGTATAAACTGCGCGAAAGGATTCGCGCAGTAGCGGTAAGTAAAGGAATCTCTATGTGATTTTTTACAACAAATTACTTGCTAATTCCGACAGCACGCTTCGTTCGCCTTTTATGAGATTTATGTGAGAGAAAATTTCCTGCCCTTGCATTCGGTCAATCATATAAACCAAACCGTTGGAATGTGTGTCCAAATAAGGCGAATCAATTTGCTGAATATCACCCGTGAAAACGATTTTTGTTCCCTCGCCGGCACGAGTAATAATTGTTTTCACTTCGTGCGGAGTAAGATTTTGCGCTTCGTCAATAATGAAAAAAGTATCGCTCAAACTTCGCCCGCGTATGTAAGCCAATGCCTCGATAACCAGTTGTTTGCCGGTTTGCATTTCGTCAATCAGGCGAACTTCTCTGCCTTGATACGAAAGATTGTGGCGAATTACATTCAAATTGTCGAACAGCGGTTGCATATAAGGCGAAATTTTCTGATTTTCGTCGCCGGGAAGATAGCCCAAATCACGATTGCTCAACGCCACAATGGGACGTGCCAGTAAAATCTGCTTGTACTCTTCGTGTTTTTGTAAAGCGGCAGCCAAAGCAAGCAATGTTTTTCCCGTACCTGATTTTCCTGTCAGAGCAACAAGTTTTATGTCATCGTCGAGTAAGACATCGAAAGCAAAAGTTTGTTCGGCATTTCGAGGCTCGATTCCGAAGCAGCGGGCTTTTTCCACTTTTTTTACCGTGTTAGTTTGCGGAATATAACGCGCCAGCACGCTCGACCGATTACTTTTGAGAATAAAGCATTCTTGCGGTTGCAAATCGGAGTGAAAAATGAGTTCATCTGCCGAAACAGTGCCGGTTTTGCCATACAGTTTTTCGATAGTTTCGGGCAAAACATTTTCGTAGGTTTCGTGATTTTTTTCGAAAATATTTATGTTTGTAACTTTATCATTGATATAATCTTCGGCTTCAATTCCTACCGACAAGGCTTTCATACGAAGATTGATATCTTTTGAAATAAGTATAACTTTTGTGTTCGGATTTTCTTCTTTGAGCGAGTAGGCAACTGCCAAAACACGATGGTCGGGAATTGGAGCGGAAAACGATATTTTTATTTTTGACGGAAAATTTTCTTTGTCCGGTAAAATTGTAAGCTTTCCCATTCGTTCGCCCAAACTTACGCCGTCGGTAAAAAGCCGATTGTCTGCCAGCAAATCCAACTCACGCGTAAATTCACGCGCATTGAAATTAATTTGTTCGTTTCCTTTTTTGAAACGGTCTAATTCTTCCAGCACAACAATCGGAATGTAAACATCATTGTCTTCAAAATTGTAGAGACATTTATAGTCGTGGAGAATTACATTAGTGTCGAGTACAAATTTCTTTTTGTGCAAATTCTTTTTTTCCATAATCGAATGCCAGTTTAAATTGTAAAACTATTAAACAAGCGAAACAGCCAAATTGTTTTCCTCATTTTTTTTTTCAAAAAAAAATGTCAACCGAGAGAATTGTTTATCTTTGCAGTTAATTTTTAATTTGACTATAAAATGAAACATAAACTTCACTACTTTCTCCTTTTTCTGTTGTTGATAAGCGTTGTTTTTGGCTGTAATAGCGGAAGAATACATACTGATTTTTCGTATAGTCCTGAAAATCCAAAGATAGGCGATTCGGTCTTTTTCACCAACCTTTCAGCAGGAGGTGAAGATTTCAGTTGGACTTTCAGGCATTACAGAACAGGTACATTGGCGCATTCTACGCTGGAAAATCCGGTGCGAGTGTTTTCGCTTCCGGGAGAATATTCCGTAACATTGCGTATTAATGCCGACGATAACAATATTCGCGTCAGAAACTTGTATGTTTATGACAGCATTCCTTTCATAGCGCGAGATAAGGAAACGGTCGGGATTTTTACCAATATTACATTCAGAGCTGTTGCTTTCAATCCGCTCAATCGTCCGCAAACGTTCGAGTGGCATTTTTCGCTCAATGCCGAAGGCGAAAATCTTGAAATTTGCCAAGATAGAAATATAAAAATCTCGAGAGTGGCACAGCCAACAGTCTGGTTTACAAGGCTTGAACAAGAAACCGTAAAATTGCACATGACTGTTGACGAGTCAGTTTTTACAATGGAACAAATTCCGCACGAAAGATTTCAGGTGGTAGATATACCTGCGCGAAGTTTGCTGATGGCGCGAAAAGACGGAACAATTTTGCGTCAACGCATTTTTGAAAAAGGAACAGGCCAAGTGGAAGAAACCAATATTTTTTCCGGAGCGCATCCATTTAATATCATTGCGGTTGATGAACAGTTGTTTATCTTCGATGCCGGAACGAATATCCAAGAAAATGCAAATTGGAGAACCGATACGAGCGGCGATGGAAGTATTCGGGTTGTTAACTTGGTAAACGACAATTCGCCAATGGGCGAAACCGTGATTTCTAACGTAGGAACAAGTGCTTATTTTGGTTTTTACAACGGTTTTGTCGACAACGAATATATTTATTGGACAGATAGAAACGATTTTTTCTATAAAATTCCAAAAACAACAAGAAATCAAGTTTTTGAATGGCGCGATGCTGCTCAAAACACACTTTCTTACTATGTAGCAAGCGCTCAATCGCTTGGATTGGCGCAAGGACAACTGAATGGCGGTATTTACTTTCGCGATGGTATTTATTATTGGGCAAAAGCCAACGATGGAAAAGGAATTCATCGTTTCAGAAAAGAAAACGGACAAATAGTGCGATTAAGCACTCGACTGGGCGATTTTTCCATTCGTTCCTTTGTGTTCGATTGGCAGGTTGAATTAATTTATTTCATAGCAACCGAAAGTCCCGATGGCAAAGCCGGAGTTTGGGTGGCACATATCGATGGAACGCAAGCACAATTGATAGATGCTTTGTCGGTGGATAATCCGTTGGAATACATTACGGGAATTTTGATAGACCGAGAAGCCGGAAGATTGCTTTGGGCGCACAAATCGGGTGTGAAACAAATAAGACTTTTGCAAAATGCTCGCGAAAGACCACAAACACCAACTCCTTTTAACCAAGAAGAAGGAATTCTCGGCATAACGCTTGATAATAATTTGCGCTTCGCGCAATAAAAAGATAAAAACTGTTGTATATTTAGAGAAAAAACAGCAAGTGACTGAAGTAATAAAAATCTTTCACTTACGCGAACAAACAAAGGCTGTCAAATTTATACTTGACAGCCTTTATCAAAACATTTAACACACAGCAAAATTGCACACAATTACTAAATTTGAGCAATCAAAACTGAAAACTTATATCCGAAAATTGAAAACAAATTCCTACCTTTGTACCCGAATTCAAAAAAAGAAATTTTATTTTTATGAAAAATCAAGGATTTTCTACTGTAGTTGCAGCGGTTGCTATTCAGCTTACGCTCGGAGTTATTTACATTTGGAGTGTATTCCAAAATGGTATCAAAGATACGATTTTTGGCGGCGATAATGCTGCTGCTGCGCTTACGTTTTCGCTCGTGGTTGCGTTGATGTGCGTCGGAAGTATTGTGAGTGGCAAACTGGTTGAACGATTTTCTACTCGCCCAATTGTTTTTATTGGCGGACTTATTATGAGTTTGGGGATTTTTTCGGCTGCTTTTGTCACTGCCGAAAATCCGTGGCTTTTGTGGCTGACCTACGGTGTGCTGGGCGGATTTGGAATGGGTTTTGCTTATTCTACCACGATTGCTTGCGCTCAAAAGTGGTATCCACATAAAAAAGGTTTGGTTTCGGGCTTTATTGTATTCGGACTTGGTTTTGGCGGTGTTGTTTTTACGCCGGTTGCCGAATGGGCAATTGTTCAGTTTGGCGGACAAGGCGCAGGCGAACAACCGACATTTATCTTGCTCGCCGGTATTATTTTGGTGGTTTGCAGTATTGGTAGTTTTTTTATAAAAGATGCGCCCGACGGTTATATGACAAGTTCCGTTGCTTCGAGTGCAACTGCTCAAAAAGTTGTGAAAAATCTCACAACAATGGAAATGTTTAAAACTCCGCAATTTTATTTGCTCACGATTTGTTTTGTCTTTGCTTGTTTGGCAGGATTTATGACTTCGGGCTTTGCAAGACCTATTGCTGTTGCAAGAGATTTGACAAATCCGGCTATCGCAGTTTTGGCATTTACGCTGTTCAATTCAGCAGGGCGTTTGTTTTGGGGAATGGTTTCCGATAAATTGGGACGAATAAATACGCTTATTCTTTTGCTCTCATTTACAGCAATTTTGATAATTTTGCTTGCTTATGCTGTGGGTTTTTGGGTGTATGTGCTGATTGCAGTTGTCGGATTTTCTTTCGGCGGATTTTTGAGTAATTTTCCTTCGCTCACTGCCGACCTTTTCGGCTCGAAATATATGGCCGGCAACTATGGTTTTGTACTTCTTGGCTTTGGCAGTTCGGCACTTATTGCCACGCAAATTGCAGGTTATTATAAAGATATTGCCGATAAATATGGAGATATTAGTCTGATGACGCCTGCGTTTTACATCGCATCGGCTTGCGCTGTAGCAGGAATTGTTATAATGCTGATATTGAAAAAGATGAGTAAATAAAAGAGTTTTCAGTTATCAGTGGTCAGTTTTCAGTAACAAACTAATCGCTGATAACTGATAACTGACAACTAATAAATTATGAGTATTTGTGAATTATTTTCAAACATCAATTGGCTGTGGTACGCCGTTGCTGTGATTGTAACTTTCGCTATTGGCGGATTGTGGTATTCTGCGCTTTTTCCGAAAACTTGGGTGCGAATTTTTAAAGTTGAAATGCCCGAAAAAGTAAGCACAGCAAGTATAATTCGGACAATGTCGCTGCAATTTGTTGTAAGTGCATTGTTTGGTTTATGGTTTTTTGTTTTGGTACAATTTGGTTCGGCGTGGTTTGCGTTTATTACGCTATGTGTTTTTTGCGGATGGCAAAAAGGAGTATTGAATTTTCGCTATCCGAAACTCAAAGATTTTATGCTGGCAGTGCTTATTGAAGCAGGATACACTTTTGTTGCGGGAATTGTATTTATTTTGTTTGCGCTAATTTACTGATAAATGCGCTTCGCGCGATAAAAAGAAAAAGGCTTGTGCAAAAAAACTGATTTTCACAACAAAATAACCTAAGTAACAAGAAAAACATCAACATAAAACCTAATTACCTGATTTTTAAACAAAATCAGATAATCAGGTTGAGAGAGAATTTTCGTTCGGATTACTTAGGTTGTTTTGTCAGTAAAATCAGGTTTGTACTTTACTCTGCACTCTGCAAACTACACTCTAACTTATTACACTCCAATTAAAATTTTTGTTTCGTATTTTTCGGAGTTGGTTTACGAGGATTTTATTTTCGTCTTTTTGGAGCATCGGGTCATTTTCCAAAATATCTATCGCGGTTTGGCGAGCGATTTCGAGCATTTTTCCATCTTTTGCCAAATCGGCTATTTTCAAATCGAAAGGCAAACCGCTTTGCGTTGTTCCGTCCAAATCGCCCGGTCCGCGCAGCTGCAAATCGGCTTCCGAAATCTCGAAACCATCGTTCGTACGCACCATAATTTCCATTCGCTTGCGCGTGTCGTTCGACATTTTGAACGAAGTGAGCAAAATACAATACGATTGTTCCACACCGCGACCAACTCGTCCGCGCAACTGATGAAGTTGCGAAAGTCCGAAACGTTCGGCATTTTCAATTATCATAACCGAAGCATTCGGCACATTCACACCGACTTCGATAACGGTTGTAGCAACCATAATTTGCGTTTCGCTCGAAACGAATTTTTGCATTTGCGCCTCTTTTTCAGCCGATTTCATTTTTCCGTGAACCATACTGATTTTGTATTGCGGAAAAGTTTCGCACATATGCTGATAACCTTCCTCCAAATTTCGGAGGTCAATTTTCTCCGATTCTTGAATTAAAGGATAAACAATATAAATTTGCCTGCCGGCTTCTATCTGTTTGTTTATAAATCCGTTAAGCGCGCTTCGTTTGTTCTCGAAATAGTGAAAAGTTTGAATTGGTTTCCTGCCCGGCGGAAGTTCGTCGATAACCGAAACGCTCAAATCGCCGTAAAGCGTCATTGCCAGCGTGCGCGGAATCGGCGTTGCGGTCATCACCAAAACGTGCGGCGGCGTTTCGTTTTTTTTCCACAAACGCGCGCGCTGTTCCACGCCGAAACGATGTTGTTCGTCAACCACAATCAAACCTAAATTATTGAATTTCACTGTGTCCTCAATTAGCGCGTGCGTTCCGACAAGCAAATTGAGTTCGCCGTTTTGAAGTTGCGCGTGTAAAATTTCACGGTCTTTCTTTTTGGTTGAACCGGTGAGCAAAGCGATTTTTATGCCGATATTTCCCAATAATTCGGTGAGCGAAGCAAAATGTTGAGTAGCCAAAATTTCGGTCGGTGCCATTATCGCCGCCTGAAAACCATTATCGACCGCCATCAGCATCGCCATCAGCGCAACAAGCGTTTTGCCGCTTCCAACATCGCCTTGAAGCAGACGGTTCATTTGTTTTCCGCTTCCGACATCGACGCGAATTTCACGAAGCACTTTTTTTTGCGCGTTTGTCATCGTGAAAGGCAAATATTCATTGTAAAAAGTGTTGAAAAAATGCCCGATTTGACTGAACGTCAATCCTTTGATATTGTGATTTCGCCAACTTGTTTGTTGCAAAATGCTGAGTTGAATGTAAAAAAGTTCCTCGAATTTCAAGCGTTGGCGAGCGTTGTGCAACATTTGCGCATTTTGCGGAAAATGTACATTTATCAACGACTCTTTCAAATTGAGCAAGGCATATTTTTTCAAAATATATTCGGGCAAACTTTCGGGAATGTCACTGTTTCTAAGGTGATTGACGAGCGAAAAAGTAATTTTCTGTACTGCTTTCGAGTTCAGATAATTATTTTTCATTTTCTCGCTTGTGTTGTAAAAAGGCTGTAAACCCATTTGCTCGGGCGGTGGAAGTTGTGATACTTCGTCAATTTCGGGATGCGCGATGTTGAAATTTCCGTTGAACAAAGTCGGTTTTCCGAAAATGACGTATTCAACATTCGGTTTGTATTTTTCCAAAATAAATTTCGCACCTTTAAACCAAACAAGTTCAATGTTTTTTCTGCCATCGGTAAAAACGGCTGTCAATCGTTGCGTTCGCCCTTCGCCCTGTTTATCAAAGCGCAAAATTTTGCCTCGCACCTGAATAAAAGGCATATCCTCCGAAATTTCGTGCAGATAATAAAATCGGCTTCTATCCACATATTTGTACGGATAATGCCGCAACAAGTCATCAACGGTGCGAATTTCGAGTTCCTTATCGAGCAGTTCAGCTCGTTTTGGTCCAACTCCGGGAATGTATTTTATGTCTTGCGTTGAAAAATTCAATTTCTTAGCATGTTTTCAATAACAGTGCAAAAATACATAATTTTCTGAAAATAAGTGAGAAGTAGAAGTAAGTTTATAGAAAACTTTTTTGCAGAAATTTTTGTTGATTTTTATAAAAAAACAATTTTGTTGATTATATTTGCAGTGTCATTTAAAATGAACCTAATTTATCGAACTGTATTAAAAACTTGAACAAATGAAAAAAAACGTACTGCAAACATTCAGGCAGTTTATTTCCAAGATTTCTAAATGCCTGATTTCATTTTTGTTAATCATTGGTATTAGCGGTTGCGAGGAGCCGATAGAGGAAAAGGAACTCGTTTTTGAATTGGATAAAACCGCTCTTGTTTTCGATTTTGAGGGCGGAAGTCAAAGCATTGCGATTTCGAGCAATGGCGAGTGGATAATTTCGGGCGAAGCCGATTGGTTTACCGTGTCGCCGCGATATGGCGAAGGAAATGAAACGGTTACCGTTACCGTTTCGGAAAATGAAACGCTCGAGGAACGAGAAACTACATTAACATTCCGAAGCGGAGAAAAAACCATTACGGTAGAAATTTCGCAGACGGACAACCCGATTTTTGAAACAGGTTTTTTAGAAATTGATTGGGAAACAAGCGAAATTATCAGTTACGACGAAAACAGCGGCACAATTACCATACAGTTTCAAGGAACTCCGCCTGCGTTTGAGGCAAACAGAGCCATCGTGCTTCCTCGCGAGTACGAATACGATATTCGGGTGATTACAAGTTCTGCGGTTTCGGGTAATACCGCAACGCTCGAAACCGAGCAAGGCGATATGACTAATCTTTTTATGGACATCAGTTTTACACTTTCGACCGACCCATCGCAAACAAACACCCGAAGCGCAGGCGGAAACCGAGTTATCACTCCGTCGAAAATTATGATAATGACCGAAAACGGTTATCAAACAATCTACGAAAAAGGCTCAACCTTACGTTCGACTGCTAATTACGAAACATCGTTCAATATCTTTTCTTTTCAACGAGATTTTTCGGGAACGGAATTATTTAATGCCGGAGCACATCGTGCCTATTGGGCAAGAAACACTTTCGATATTGGATTGGTGGGAACTTTTGAATTCGATTTTGGAAGCGAGATGGTAAACCGCATTCGGATAGGCAATTTCAGAAGTTTTGCGTTTTGGCTCGACGGACATTTCAATATGGATTTGTTGCTGAACTACGTTTTTACGGCAACGGCTAATTTTGAAAGAAGCGGTACGGTGATAGAAAATGTTATTCCGAGTATGACCTTTAAATGGATGGTAGGCGTTGTTCCCGTATATATTGTTGTATCAACAGACCTTAATTACGAGGTTTCGGCTTCGGCAGAAAGCCAAATAACCGCAAGTGTGGGTTGCACTATGAGTGCGAATATAAGAGCAGGTTTGCGCCACACGCGAGGCGTGGGAACAAGTCCCATAACAGGTTTCACTTCAAATTTCACGATGCATCAGCCTACTTTATCATTTTTTGAAAACTGCGTTTTGGAAGCAAAAGCCACCGTATATCCGCAAATAAATTTCGGTATATACCGTTTTTTACACCCTCACGTTTCGCTGAAACCTTATTTGGGTGCCGATATTATGATAGGCAGACGGCAAGGCGGCGGTTTATTAAATTATATGATTGGCGAGCATACAGTTAGCACAGGAGTAGATTTGGGATTGGGATTGGATATCAGGTTTGCGCGTTTCGAGCGAACGCTTTGGTCGCCGGATGATTTCAACCTGATAGACCGACCGTTGTTTCAAGCACCGGCAAAAATCGAACTCGTTTCTCCCGAAAACGGCACAGAAATAAGAGTAAACAACCCGATAGAAGTCCGTTTTCAAGTAAGTTCGTTCAATCGTCTTACAGGAAATTACTCACCCACTTCTTGGGGCGCGCCTGTAAATTTTGAAACGCAAGGCACAGTAAGCAACGAGTTTGTACAAGCCGATGCCAACGGAATAGTCGCCGTACAGTGGACACCCACAAGCACCACCGACCGCCTCACCGCAAGGCTCATAGACCGAAACGGACAAACCATAAGTGAAGTTGTATTTACGCCTGAAATTGAGGCGGAATGTCCGTGTGCCAATAATCCGGGTGGAGTTGCTATCAACGGCGTTTGCTGGGCAACACGAAACTTGGCTACACACGGCACTTTTGTACAAAATCCCGAGGATTTCGGCGGTCTTTTCCAATGGGGACGCAGAGGCGACGGACACGAGCGACGCAACAGTCCTACAACAACAACGCTTTCAACAAGCGATGTTCCCGGACACGGTAATTTTATAATTTTTAGTTGGGAAAATAATTGGAGTTTGGATTGGCGCAGTCCTTCAGACGATAATCTTTGGGGCAATCCTAAAACTGCCAATGACCCTTGTCCGCAAGGTTGGCGCGTACCAACTGATGCTGAACTTCTAATGCTTACTAATACAACTAATGTTAGTTCTCAATGGACAACAGTAAACGGTGTAAACGGTCGCACATTTACAGATAGGAACACAGGCAATAACATTTTCCTGCCTGCAGCGGGTTGGCGCAACAGTACTGGCACGCTCGACAGCGTAGGTACGAACAACGGGAACTACTGGAGTAGTACGCCAGCGGCGGGTACTACCGCGAGGTTCTTGTGGTTCGGCAGTACCGGCGTGAACGTGGGCATCAACTATCGCGTGTACGGTATGTCGGTGCGCTGTGTTGCAGATTAACCTCTCCCTAAATCCCTCTCCACAGGAGAGGGACTTTATTTGATTTTTTTGACTTTTTGGCGCGCGCCTTAAAGCGCGTGCTGTGCGGTTGGCAGAATAAAATTAGGTTGGTTTGGTTTGAAAACCACATTGTAGAGACGTGGCATGCCGCGTCTCTACTGTGTAATGGGTGTTTTTTGGGGAAAGTCGGCATCACGCCGTAGGCGTGAAATATGAATAACCCCGAGTGTAACTCGGGGCAAGGCGTAAATATACAAAACCGAACTCCGTAGGAGTTCAACCCAAAAACATTTTCCTTTTTTCCCTCTCTTGTGGAGAGGATGCCGAAGGCGGACGAGGTCGGGGTTGATGCTCTGAGGCTTTTCGCATCCCCGAACTGCGCTTCGCTTGTTCGGGATTATTCACATTATACGCCTACGGCGTATTTTAATTGAGAAAAATTTAAACAGGTGCTAAATTTTGTCAAACCAAAACAATGTTGTATCTTTGCAAGCAAAATAACATCAAGAATTATATCATTATGTTAGTAATAAGCACACGAGAATTAACTCAAAATCAAAATAAATTTTTTGAAACTGCTCATAAACAAAGAGTTATAATCAAAAGAAAAAACAGATTTTTTCATCTTGTCGATTTGGGAGAAACAATACCCGAAATAGATGATACATATATGACGAGAGAGGAAATGTATGCCAAAATAGACAGAGGCATTGCCGAGTACAAAGCAGGAAAAACGAAAAAATTAGATGTTAATGATATTAATTCTTTTCTTGGAATATGAAAAAGTACGAATTAGAATATACGTCTGATTTTGAGAAAGATAAAGAAAAATTACGCAAATCGGGCAATATCCAAGTTTTGAAAAAATTGGCTGCATTACTTCGAGAATTAACAGAACATCCAACCACCGGCACAGGAAAACCCGAGCCATTGTCGGGCGATAGAGCCGGACAATGGTCAAGGAGAATTTCAGGAAAACATCGTCTTATTTATATGATAGATAATGAAAAAGTGATTGTGTTTTTGTTTTCTGCTTACGGACATTATGATGATAAATGATTTATGTAAACCAAATGATTCAAAAACCGCTCCTTATCTTTTCCGCTATTTCTGTCATTTCCTTTGGAGATAATTTCAGTTTCGCATTTTTAAAATTCATATCCGATTCGTTTTCGATTGGAATGAGATGAATATGCGCGTGAGGAACTTCCAAACCAATAACGACAATACCTACGCGAATGCACGGCGTTGATTTTTCTATCGCTCGAGCAACTTTTTTCGAGAAAATCATCATATTTCCCAACACTTTGTCGTCGAGATTGAAAATATAATCCTCCTCAATTTTCGGCACAACGAGCGTGTGTCCTTTCGTGAGCGGATTTATATCCAAAAAAGCGTAAAAGTTTTCGTCCTCCGCTATTTTGTACGAAGGAATTTCGCCTGCAATTATTTTGCTGAATAAAGTCATTTGAGAAAATTTTGAATTTTGAATTCTAAATTTTGAATTAAACTTACAACTGAACTGAATTCAAAATTCAGAATTGTTTTACAGTGAAATTTCCAACACTTCAAATTCCATTTTTCCCGATGGAACTTGTACTTCGGCTACATCGCCTATTTTTTTTCCGAGCAATCCCTTTGCAATCGGAGTTGTTACCGAAAGTTTTCCCTCTTTCAAATTTGCCTCGCTTTCCGAAACAAGCATATACGACATAATTTGTCCGTTTTTCACATTTTTGATTTTTATGCGCGTAAGAATTTGAACTTCGTTCGTGTTGATTTTCGATTCGTCTATCATACGCGCCGAAGCAATCGTTTCTTTGAGCAACGATATTTTCATTTCGAGCAAACCTTGCGCTTCTTTCGCGGCATCGTATTCGGCATTTTCCGAAAGGTCGCCTTTGTCGCGCGCTTCGGCAATCATTTTCGAAATGGCGGGACGTTGCACTCTTTCCATTTCGTTTAATTCCTCGACCAATTTTTTATAACCTTCTTCGGTCATATAAGTTACAGCCATAATATTTCTATTTTTGTTTATGCGTTGATTTGTTGATTTAATTTCTTTCAGACAAAAAAGAATTCCGACTTTGTCTGTCGGAACTCTTATTGTGTATTTTTCAAATTGAATAATTATGAATTTTCATTTCACAATAAGCAGCAGATTTACCAAAGCTCTGAGTTTCGGTAAAATTTAATACTTACGTTGAAATATCTCAGAGTATATAAACGCTTTTCTTGCGTCTTCTACCGTGTTTAATTCTATATTTAAATTAGTGTTATTGCTGTTGACAGCTGTCAAAATTGAATCTAAATTCGGATTTTTTTTCGGTTTCGTTCGCTGTACAATTTTTTCTTTGGCGCGGAAATCCGAAAAAATATCTGCATTCTGATTTCTAACAATCTTTTTTTCGGGAGTTGCAGGAACAGATTGCGGTTGAACAACAACTTCTTTTCCCATCAGCCAATCGTCAAAATCTTGCACGCCTTGTCCCGAAAAAGCAGGTTCGTCCTCAACCTCAATTTCTACTTGTTGAGTCGGTTTTTTTCTTTTTCTCAAAAGCCCGCCCAAAAGGAATAGTCCTCCAAGAATATATATTAAAATATCGTCAATTTCCATAAGACTTTTTTAGTTTCGATACAAAAGTACAAACTTTTATTTGATATATGCAAATTTCTCCGAGAAAAAATGTAAAAAATAATGGGAAACTTCACAGCCTCCCACTACTACATTTTAACCTAAACCTTAACTATGAAAAATTTATCTGTTTGTTTACGGTGCAAATGTAGAGCATATTTTTTAAATACGCAAATTATGCCACAAATAAAAATAAAAATCTTTTCAAATAAAATACATTTTTTTTCGTGCTGTTTGGTAAACGACTAAAAATCAATGCGATTTTCTGTAATTTTTTATTCTGCATATGGCGAAAAAATATTTAATAAATGTTTTTCCATATCACGCATAATTGAATAAGAAAAAATTTATAACTTTGCACCGCAAAAAAAAGCATTTACACATTTTATGATAAATCGGGCGTTATTACGAGTTAAGGTTGTACAAATCTTATATTCTCACTACAAGGGCGATGGAAAGTCGTTGCCAATGGCTGAAAAAGAACTAACTTTTAGTTTAGAAAAAACTTACGACCTCTATTTTCAATTGCTGCAATTGTCGCTCGACATTACCCGATATGCCGCAAATCGAATTGACGCTCGAAAAAATAAACTGCGACCAACCGAGGAAGACCTCAATCCAAACACGCGATTTGCAGACAATCGTTTCACTGCTCAACTTGCTGATAATGAACAGCTGAGCGATTATTTGAAAAAACGAAAATTGTCGTGGGTCAATTATCCCGAACTGATAAAAAATTTGTACGAAGAAATTCTTGCTGCCGATTTTTACCGAGAGTATATGAATGCCGCCAAAACGGATTACGAGGCAGATAAAGAAATTTGGCGAAAAATATACCGAAAAATATTATTGAGCAGCGAGGAACTTGACGAGGCAATTGAGGAACAAAGTGTTTTTTGGGTGGACGATGTAGAAGTTGTGATAAGTTTTATTTTGAAATCGATAAAGCATTTCGAAGCAGAAAATGGTGCGGAACAAGAACTTTTACCGATGTTTCGCGACGAAGAAGACCGCGAATTTGGAATGAAACTGCTGAAAACTACGATAGAAAACGGCGATGAGTATTTGAAAATAATCGACGCGCATACGCAGAATTGGGATTTGGATAGAATTATTTTTATGGATATTTTGATAATGCAGACGGCGATTGCCGAAATATGCAATTTTCCGACTATTCCAATTAATGTTACGCTGAACGAATATATCGAATTATCTAAAAAATACAGCACCGAAAAAAGCGGCACTTTTATTAATGGCGTTTTAGATAATGTTGTAAATCAATTAAAATCTGAAAATAAGTTTATAAAAGTCGTTTCGTTCAAAAAATAATCGCTATATTTGTGGAATTTAAAATTATCTAACTCAAATAAATTAAAAAACAATGGAATTATTAAGCATTTTATTAGAAGGAACACCGCAAGGCGGAAATTGGAACTTTATGATTATGATGGTTTTGATTTTCGTAGTATTTTACTTCTTTATGATTCGCCCGCAGCAGAAGCGTCAGAAAGAAATCAGACAACAACGCGAATCGATGAAAGCAGGCGACAAAGTAGTAACTTCGGGCGGAATTTACGGCAGAGTAAGAGATTTGAAAGACAATGCTGTGATTATCGAAATTGCTGAAAACGTGCGAATTAAAGTAGACAAAAATTCGGTTTTTGCTTCGGCAGAGGATGTTCCAACTGAAACGAAGTAATTTTTTTAGAAATTTTGAATTTTGAATTCTAAATTTTGAATTGTCATTAATTTAGAATTCAAAATTCAGAATTCAAAATTTCCAATTTTATGAAGAAAATTCAAATGGTCGATTTGACCAGCCAATACGAAAAAATACGCGCCGAAGTAAACGCCGGAATTCAAGAAGTAATTGATACGACTACTTTTATAAAAGGCGGAAAAGTAAACGATTTTCAAAAATCGTTGGAGAATTATTTGGGTGTAAAACACGTCATTCCTGTTGGGAACGGCACAGACGCGCTTCAAATTGCGCTGATGGCGTTGGATTTGAAGCCGGGCGACGAAGTAATCACGCCCACTTTTACTTTTATTGCTACTGCCGAAGTTGTTGCGTTGCTCGGCTTGACGCCTGTTGTAGTTGATGTTGATTTCGACACATTTAATATTTCTATCGAATCGCTAAAAAAAGCCATTACACCGCGCACAAAAGCGATTGTTCCTGTTCATCTTTTCGGACAAAATGCCGATATGGAGGCAATTATGGAAGTGGCAAAGGAGCATAATTTATATGTATTGGAAGATGCTTGCCAGTCGATTGGCTCGGTTTATACTTTTTCCGATGGTCGGAAAGTGCAATCGGGTTGTATGGGCGATATTGGTTGTACGTCATTTTTTCCGTCGAAAAATCTTGGCTGCTTCGGTGATGGCGGTGCAATTTTTACTAACAACGATGAATTAGCTGCAAAAATGCGTTCAATCGCCAATCACGGAATGGTTGTTCGTTATTATCACGATGTAGTTGGTGTAAATTCGCGTTTAGATAGTATTCAAGCGGCGATTTTGGAAGTAAAATTGAAGCATTTGGACAGTTACATTTCGGCTCGTCAGAAAGCGGCGGCGTATTACGACCGCGCATTTGCCGAAAATGAAAAACTGACAATTCCTGCGCGAACAGAAAAATCGACACACGTTTTTCATCAATACACGTTGAAATTGAGCAATGTAGATAGAAGCGCGTTACAAAAATCGTTAGAGGAAAAAGGAATTCCCGCGATGATTTATTATCCTGTTCCGCTTCATTTGCAAAAAGCATACAAAGACGAAAGATACAAAGAAGGTGATTTTCCGATTGCCGAAAAATTGTGTGCTTGCGTGCTTTCCTTGCCGATGCATACGGAATTGAGTGAGGAGCAGTTGGAATATATAGTTGAGAATGTTGATAGGTTTATTGGTTGATGAGTTTATAGGTTGATGGATTATCAGTACGGATTTGAAAAGTTAGATGTTTGGAAAAATGCTCGTCTGTTAGTTGCTGATATTTACAAATTAACAACTAAATTTCCAAAAGAGGAAATGTATTGTCTGACTTCTCAAATCAAACGAGCCGTTATTTCTATCGTATCAAACGTTGCTGAAAGTACCTCGCGAACGTCATTGAAGGAGCAGGTCAGATTTACGGAAATTTCATACGGCTCAGCAATGGAAGTTTACTGTCAACTGACAATCGCGTTGGATTTGAACTATATCAACGAAACAGAGTTTCAAGAAATGAACACAAAAATAAAAACGATAACAAAACAACTTAACGCATTAAAAAATAGTCAAGTAAAACGAATAAATAATAGTTGATAGGTTTATGGGGTGAGATTAGTTTATAGGTTGAGAAGTTGATAAACCAGTAAACTTATAAACCTATCAACCAAAATAAACCAATAAACCAATCAACCCATAAACTTATGAACTACCAAGCACACTCAACCGCCGTAATTGACGCAGGTTGCCAAATCGGAAACGGCACAAAAATATGGCATTTTTCGCACATTATGCCAAATTGCACAATTGGCGAAAATTGCAATATCGGACAAAATGTAGTAATTTCGCCCGATGTTGTGTTGGGACAGAATGTGA
>Ga0123355_10004571_pt1 | contig 20124 bp, 18 predicted proteins | sample TergutEmb28metaG_3_FD_89872 | JGI IMG/M metagenome (GOLD analysis project Ga0123355, IMG submission 89872) | Embiratermes neotenicus P1 segment gut microbial communities from Petit-Saut dam, French Guiana - Emb289 P1 | ecosystem: Host-associated > Arthropoda: Insects > Digestive system > Gut ...
CCCGACCAATCCAGTTGAAACAAGTATGAACATGTAGCCAAGGTCACTACCAACACGCCAATATACATCAACGAGGTGCTACGCTACCAATTCGTACATAGGAAAATCAGTACACTTACTTTTCAGACAGACCATGTAGGTGAAAGGAATTAGCTGTATATTGGAACAAACTGTTATTGTCAGATTGCATATTGCTGCTTTATTTGGCAATATTAAGTTTGTGGTGGCAGCAGTTGTGGTCAAATCAAACCACTATCATCGGAATAAACCTCGATTATTTCCTTAAACAATATTTAGTGTTTGGTCTTTGTAAGAAGACATATTTTCTCCCAAAAAGGAACAGTATTTTTAATTATTATTAAGGTGAATTTCAGTTGTGAAAGGGTTAAAGTGGGTCCTAGACAAATAAGATGTGAAAATATGGACTAGATTCATGTGGATTAGGACAGGGACCAGTAGCACAGTTTTGTGAACGTGGTAATTAACCTTTGGGTGGCGTACTTACTGACACGTTTCGTGACCCAACTAAGCAGCTGTTCACTTACCAAGGACAACTGCATAATGTGGAGTTTAGATTAGATTAGCATTGGCATTTTGGTTCGGGACCTCACAGCCCTGATGCACCTAGGCCTTAATGACTGTCCCTTTGTGCCCCATATCAAATCATGGGAGCCTTGTAACTTTGCTAAAGTTCCAGATGGCCCCCAGGCTTAGACTCGTAATATCCTCCAGCTCCAAGGAAAAGGAGCCCAGATATGCATGTCTGAGTGAGGACAAAGCCTCGCATTCACAAAGAATGTGGGCCGAGGTTTCCTCTTTCACTCCACACCTACACAATGGACTGTCTAGCAGCCCTGGTAGGTGAAGATGTCTCTTCAGGGTGTTATGTCCCGTAAGAAGTCCAGTTACAACCCTGGATTGAGTCCTATTAAAGGTCAGGAATTTAGCCCTGGTACCCAGACTAGGTCCCAATATTAATTTTCGAGCCTGTCTTTGGGTGTTACCAAGGCCTCACCATTTTGCCCAGTGCTGGTTAACTAACCAGCGATCAAACCTTTTTCGTATGTCTCGTCTAGAGACTCCCAGGACCAGCTCAGGTCCAAGAAACCTCAGAGCAGAGCCACCCCTCGCAAGCTTATCGGCGATTTCATTACCTCATACTCCAGCATGTCCAGGGACCCAATATAGCCCCACTGCATGCCGCGTAGAGGTGTCATTCAACACCTTTTGGTACTGATGGACCAAGGGGGCATTATTCTGACGGCCTTGAGAGCTTTCAAAGCTGCTTGACTATCAGAGCAGATATGTATTTCTCCAATCTATTATGAGATTGAATTTCGCAGACACAGGCTAAAATAGCAAATATCTCAGCCTGAAAAACTGTTGCATATCTGCTTGGGGAAAAGCTGAGCCTTCTTCCTACAGAATGCCCATAGACTCCAGCCCCGGTCCCCTCCCTCATCCTGGACACATCTGTAAACCAGACGAGCCCTTTGACTGCAGGAGGAGCGCCAGTTGCTTTAGTCCAATCTTCCCTCGTCAGCATGGTAACCCCATATTGGGGTTCAGGATTGAATGCTGGCCTCGTAATGTTGACCCCTATATTGAATATGGGATCTGACTGTTGAAGCCACATCAGAATACTACTGTGTCCTCTTTAGGGATGTAGGTAAGACCAGCATCCCAGACTCCAGAGTCGATGTGCAGCTGACCTCGCCTCACTCTGAACCACTAACTCCAGTGGGAGGAGACATAAGTGCTTCCACCGCATTGGTGGGAGTGGTGCACATAGCTCCCGTTATCCCAAAGCATGTTAATCTTTGGATCCTGCTTAGTTTTCTCTTGGCACTGGCCGTCTGACAACCAGGCCACCATACCAAGGATGCAAAGGTGACGGATGGCCTGATGATAGTGACGTAGAGCCAATGAACCACCCTGGGTCTTAGGCCCCACATCATGCCACACGCCCCACTGCAGGCCCACATCGAGTTGTGAGCCTTCCACATCTTAACATCCACATGTTCCTTCCAGGTCAGTCGTGAATCCAGGATCACTCCCAGATACTTGATCGACATGGAGCAATGCAAGGTCGTCCCAAATAAACGAGGTTCAAAGAACCCTGGAAGTTTCCTTTTTTTAGTGAATGCTACAAGCCCAGTTTTGTTGGGATTAACTGACAGACCAAGCCCGTTGCACCACAATTCAACAGTTCGAAGGGCCCACTGTATGAGCCCTGATACCGTATTTGGGAATTTTCCCACCGCTAGAAGACAGATGTCATCCGCATATCCCCATGAATAAGCACCTCCCTCATTGAACCTTACTAACAATTCATTGACAACAAGGCACCATAGGAGAGGTGATAAGACACCTCCCTGTGGGCAGCCCTGGACACCGTGACGGGCCTGGAAAATCCCCCAAGAGTCACCATGGCCAGCCGTCCCTCCAGGGTGGCTCTAATCCATCATACGATGGTATGATCTACTCCATGACTAGCTAGTGCTGCACACATGGAGTTGTAAGAGGTGTTATTAAACACCCCTTCTATATCGAGAAAGACGCCTAAGGCTGTCTCTTGCTGGTCGAGAGCCTTCTCAACCCATACCACAAGCTGATGAAGAGCTGTTTCCACAGACTTCCCAGCCTGGTATGCATGTTGATTGGGATGAAGTGGCTGGAGCACCAAAATTTCATCCCCTAAAAATCTGTCCACCAGCCTCTCCATGGTCTTCAGTAAGAACGTTGTGAGGCTGATAGATCTAAAGTCCCTAGGTCCACAGTAGGAACTCGTACCAGGCTTAGGTATAAGCACTACCTTAACCTGGTGCCATATAGCTGGAATGTACCCAGTCGCCAGGCCGGCACGAAAATTCCTGACCAGGTAAGGAATAAGGATCTCCCATCCCTCTTGCAGTAGAGCTGGGAATATTCCATCCATACTTGGACTTTTATATGGGGCAAATGAATCAGTCACCCACACCACCCAACATTAGGTGACAATCCTTGCAGCCACCTGCCGATCCAAACGTTTGGTATGGCAGGCAGCAGTGGGTATCCCCCCCCCCCCACACACACACAACAATTAAGTTGGGAAATGAGTAGCAAGCAAAAGATCCAAGGTTTCCCCTTCAGATTGCGTGCACTGTCCAGAAGGAGCCACCAGAGATCCCAGCCTGATTTTAGGGTCCCTAGATAGAGCCCTGTGTAACCTGACCTAGGTAAATCATTTACAGAGCTACAGAAATTCCTCCAAGTCTCTTTGGAAGCCTTTTGTACCTCCTTTCTGTATCTAGAGTTTGCTGTCACAACTCCTTTTTTTTATGAATGTTGTCACAGGATGATGTAATGTCTGAATTGCTGTGGTAAGAGTCCGTGGTGTTGGATCATTCAGTTTTAGTTTTGTCTGAGTGTAAATTTCTCTTCATCGTTACAAATGGGAGAGAGAGAGATAGTAACTATTTGAAGATTGATAAGATGACATACTGAGAACTGTAAGTTTCAAGGTCATGGAAGCAGTGGCAAAGATGTTTAAAGAAGAAATTAATAGCATAAAGCTTGTGTCCAACACAGCACTTCTCTTAATAACAAGCAATCTTGCATCATCTGTATGAGTACTTAATTCCTTTTGTCTGTACAATTTATTGTCTGTCTTACACTACGTGGTACTGCTGGATTTTCACGGCAAACACAGCCTTAATATTGAAGTCCATGGAGCAAGAGTCCTTGGGAATGTAATAGTTCCTTTGTCAGTCAAGAAATTCTCCACACTTTATGGACCCTGAAATTTCATTACCATGTTCACAAGAGCTTGCCACTTGTCCCTGTCCTGAGACAGATCAGTCCAACCCATGCTCTCCAAGCATGATTCTCTTGCATCTGTTGTACTATAAGCCTTTCATGTATCACGGTACCTTCAAAATGATCAAGGTTTCCCCACCTAAACCCTACATGCATTTTTTATTTCTTTCCGTTTGTGCTACATGCCCTTTGTATCTCATTCTCCTTGATTTGATCTCTGAATAATATTTGGTGCAGAGTACAAATCATGAAGCTACTCATCGCGCAGTTTTCTCTAAGTCTCCTGTTATGTCCTACCTTTTAAACCCAAATATCTTCCTCAGCACTCACTCTTAAATGCCCTCAGCCTACGTTCTTCCCTTATTGTGAGAGGCCAAATTTCACACCTGTTCAAAACAGGCAAAATTATGGTTGTATGTATTTTAATCTTTTAGGTAGCAATGGGAAGACAAAAGATTCTGGGGTCAATGGTAGCATACCTTTCCTGAATTGAATCTGTTCTTAATTTCATCATGCATGTAACTTTCATTTGTTAGTATTATTCCCAAACATTTGAACTTCTGCCACGTTTTCAGATGATTTACTGGATTTCTTTATGTTGTGATTTTTTCCTGCATTCTGTTCATGAGACATACACATCTTAATTTTTTCAGTATCTACTTCTAGATCAACGTATTTACTGGTAACTAATGTAGCTTTTTCCTTCTGTACAGTAGCCGTGTTTGCATCCAATACATTGTCATCATCATATACCAGAAGCCGGTTTTACTCATTCAAAACATGATGATGTCTGGTTATGAAAAGTATGCATCTTTACTTGTGCCCTGAACTCATTGTTTAAGTGTATGGATTTGTTTTACAGGTAACAAGTGAAGGAAAGACAAAAGTGATAGAACGGTTTGACTGTACTGGATCAGGTGATGTGGACACTTCTACTGTTGTGCAGGCAAATGATGGAGAGATTCAGGGTGTGTCTGGGCGCACACTGAAGGTATAATTAGCCTGCTGCCTGGCATAATAGTTGTGTGTTGTGATTTCCCCTTTTACCTTCTAAGTATCGTTTAAGAAATGAGTACAGCAACTCCAAAAATTTTAGTACAAAAATTTCAGAGGAAGAGATCACTTGGATACCTTGTTGTAGATTAGAGGATGATATCAATATGACTCTTAGAGAAGTAGAATATCAGAAGGTTGGGTGAATTCAGCCTGCTTGAGGAGTCCAATCCTGCTGTTCTCTAAGGATGGTAGTGATCCTTTAGGTTCTGTAGATAGAGCAAATTTTTTATATCACCTGAGTAACTGTCATGCTCTCATTTTGTCATGGAAAGCTATACACCATGGAGTTCTCTCTCTTTCTCTCTTCCCCCTACCCCCCTCCCCCAACATTCACATTTATTTCTACATTAGTAAAATTAATACACACACACACACACACATACACACACCTACAAGAAATAAATTAATGCAGTTGGTACAACATGTAAATTTAATGTTGATGCTTTGTTAGCCACAGGCTCACTCATTCTTTTTCCCATCTCTAGATGGAGGTGGTAGGTTGCCTCAGACCATGGTTACTTCTCCTCTGGCAAAAGAGCACTCAGCACCCATTGAATAGGAGGTGTTTGTTTTTAATGTTGTGTTTTAAAACTGTGGTGTTCCATCTGTATTCGCTAGAAGTTTTGCGATTGAGTTTCATATATTGGTCTGATGTTGATGAATTAAGCGCTTCTTTTGTTAGTGAAATATATAACTACAGAACAAATAATGTAATGTGTTGTTCTATGTTGTGTGTTAACCCTTTGGTGCCCAGCGACACATGCACTGTGTCGCAGGACACAGGTTTGATTCCTGAATGATGCAGCATATGCATTAGCCAGTTATGGCCATTCTTATGGAAACATGTTGGTTCTTTCCCTTAAGCTTTGCCCTTTTTCTTCCCTCCCCATGGCCCCACCCCCTTTCTTTTTTTAAAAAAAATAATTTGGTTGTAGAAATTAAATCCTGTAATTTATATCCTCATGTTTATCAGCTTGCGCCCAGAATTTATTTTGACACTAGAGGGTTAAGGTTGTTGATACTTAATTTATATTGTTTCCATATGTGTCATTAATTGTCAAATTATAAATGTTCATTTTTCTTTTATGCCTGTCAAGCTAGAAGTGCATATTAAATACAAAGTCAATATTACAGTCAACACATTTCATTTGTACTCAGTATAATATAACACAATGGGATGAATCAGAATAAAATTAGAAGTATATATATTATTATATTTGTTAGGATTTATATGTGGAGTAGAATAATGAGATTCCTTATATTGTTTTGCATTTCTATAGCACTGGGTGTTATTTACTGATTTACATTACATATAAGTTGAAATTACATATTAGCATGAAGTTGCCGCTTGAAGTTGAAACGCATAGCTAATAAAATTTAAAAATATATATATATATATACATATGTTGTTCCAGTGTAGTGCTGCATGTAATATGTTTAGTGTCCATACGTTTTGTTCACAATTTTTCTTGCATCACCAGATTCCTGATGAATGGAACAACCCTACAGGGAATTTCCACATTGGTATTAAAAATGGTTTTGAACTCTATCCTGCTACACTGAGAGAGAGAATTGAAAAGGAAAGAAAGGAGAAATTGTGGGATCCTGCTCATAAGCATACCATAGCTGAAGCCACCAGAAAACTGCAAGTAAGCCCATCCTGTAGAGAGAATACTTGTTTGATTTCTAGTAAATTTACTTACAACCATAGTTTCAGGTGAAGTAATAGAGACTGATGATGAATATATTATAACTCAAACGTGCTGTGAGACATATGTTTAGATTTAGGTTGTTATGTATGGAGCTGCTGATGGATTTCCAGGAGGTGGGATGTGGGTATATGGACTGGATTGGGCTGGCCCAGGATAGGGACGGGTGGCGGAGGCTTGTGAGTGCAGTAATGAACCTTCGGGTTCCATAAAATGTGGGGAATTTCTTGACTAGCTGCAAACCAGTTAGTTTCTCAAGAAGGACTCTGCACCATGGAATAAGTAAGTATGTATGGAGCTGCTATAAGAAAAGTTTCCTTTGCATAAATTGTAAGCATCTTTGGAGATGCATTAAAGTTTTCCATATTATGTGGAGTGATAGCTTAACAATTAAGATGCATGGATATTTATGCCAAGTGATGAGTTTCATGTTTGTTGGCTGATAAATTACAGTAATAGAAGCAAGTACAACTGTGCAGGGAGAAGGTTCATAGAGCAATAGGTCAATCACTTGTAACATCCGTCTGTCTTCGATGTTGGCATAGTGGTGCAAAGCACAAACCTAATGTCAGGTCCCCAGAGGAGATGTAAGTATGAAGGGAACATTGCCGTCATGGACATGCATGTGTATTTTTTATAGAATGAATTATAAGTTGAATTAAGGCTGTAGTAATCTGTGTAGCAGGATCAGGGCCCTGGATCTCCAAAGATGGTATATTGTCTGTTGCGCGGATGAATGAACAATGCATATAAACATAATCTTCACTGTAACATTCATAAATGGTCAGCTACATAATGTACAGCACAGCTACATGTCTCTCTCTCTTTTTAAATACAAATTTCAGATGCTGCCTCACATTCAAATGCTGCATGTATTACAAGAACTGTAGAGGTGATGCTAATGACCAGATACAATAAATTAAGCATCATACAGCACAAATGCAACAAGCATTTTTGACTGCCAGGAAGTATGCATGTCTTCCAATCAATAAGCGATATGAAGGAAGTGTAAATAACAGACACGATGATAGTAACCAATTTCACAGGAGTGCACTAGTCACATTATTCCATATGTTTATGCTATATATTACACATTTTTATCAAAGAGGTTTCAGTTTTCAGTATCTGCTGAAGCTCTGATCTTGTCATTTTAAAATTCATGGCTTATAAGCAATAAAGCAGTGAATTAAAAAAATTTTATGCATGAATTAGAAGCACTTTAGAAAGTATTATGTGCTATAGCTGCAGATATTTTGAGCCATATGCATTAATATTAAATACTGTACTTGTTTTCTGTCTCAAGGAATTTGAGCTTAAGAACCCTCAGGTGACAGCTGCCTGTGACAAGCTTCAGAAGGAGGAGCTAGAGGCCCAAATTGAGATCCTGAAATCAGTAGACAAGAATTACCGTGATGTGGGACCAGCATATGACTGTGTTGTGTTCCATGATGGGGAGATGTGGAGGCAAGTGTTTTTTGCCTTCCTGTTTGTTATGTCTAAATTGGCTGGAAAGTTTTCCAGTTTTTGTGTATACTCCATGTGACCTTTGCATTTGTCTGTATGAAACAGGCTTCTCTTAGGTTTTATGTCTCCTATAACTGTATACAAATGATTGTGCAATTGTGTATCATGTAGCTGGTTTCAGCTCTGTGGTGCACTTGTGTTGGGCATTGGCCATTGAATGAGGTATTCTTGATGTAAAAGACTTTTCAGGAATTTACTGTATTCCAGTTTTCAGGCAGTTTGTTATTATTTTATTAACAGATATTTTGCATTCTTATTTTTAAAACTGAGAACAATCGTCAGCACTAAACTCCTGAACCCAAACCTGTCTCATTACTAAGCTGCTGGTTGTTTGTATCCAGTTTCATATTCAGAGCAGTCTCAGTTCCTCCGACTGTTGCCACCAGTCTGAAAATAGAAACAGTAAGAAATATCTCGCCATAGTAACCGGTTGTTTGAAGACAGGAATGAAGTAAACTTCTGAAATGTTATGTACCAAACATACCTCAGTCAGTAGACAATTTCAAGTTTATTATCTTGGTGTAATGAATCAACTACTGACACAAAGCTTTAGACAGTCTTTGGTTCTTATTTGGAATGTCATGTAACCAACTAAATTATCACTGTGGCATTTCCTTTGATATGCTGTAGCTGTTTGTGCATTGCTTATTCATTTATTGTGCACTGCAGCTTCTCCACCAATTATCCTTCATCACTCACCATAAGGGTCATGAATCAATCTGACAAGACTACTCTAGAGAAATAAGTGCTGGTTACTGCTGCTGATTTTGTTATTTACATATTTACTTCAACTTCCAAATGTCAAGCCAAACCAATCCTGCATTGAGGTTTAATAGTTACAGTTGCTGGTGGTGTCAGAATAAGAACCTTTTCCATGTCTGCAAAATCTGTTTGTCAAGATCACAGTGCTGCAGTGTCAAAACATTTATAAATACACTTGGATGTCTCCTGATGGACTGAGTCACAGTCAGATTGATCACATCTTGATTTGCATTAGATGGTATTCAAGTGTACTTGTCATCTGATCTTTTGGAGGACCTGGAAACTACTTTGAAAACCTAGGCCAAGGTGGGAGGGTAATCTTAAAATGGATCTTAAATGTAATGGGATAGTGGGGTGGATTCATCTGGCTGTTGGAAAGGAGCAGGTAGCAGGCTGTTGTGAACACAGTTATGAACCTTAATTTTTCATATCAGTTGGGGAATTTCATGACGAGCTGATGAAATGTTAGCTGCTCAACAAGGTCTCAGCTTCCTGTCATGAATGAGGTTTTTGTAGTCAGTGCAGACACATACCAGGTTAGTACCATAACATATATCATAGCTGTGTCCTTCAAAAATTCTCCGGAAGTATCATTTCTAATGCTGCTGCCATTTCAATTTGTTGATACTTAACTGCAGCATTTGATACTGGTGAAACATAATGTCAATCCAGTTGTAGCTTATTTTATAATGCTAAATAGTCATCTTCAGGCCTATAGGCTTGGAGATGACTGATTAATAGTCGAAACATGTAGCCTATGTAATTGCTTTGTGTAATAAAACAGTTGTGCTGACGTACACTATTTAGCATTATATTACATTTCTAGCACATCGTGATGCCTCCGATCAAATTTGTAACTTATTTGTTTGTTGTGTTCTTTGAACATAATGCTGGCTGATGGATTATTTTTAACTGAGATAACTGTTTGTGTAGGGCATGTGTGGACACCTCAGAATCTGGTGATTTGGCCAGCTGTGATCTGCTTGGGGAGTACAGCTTGACCCAAGACTTTGCACCTCTTACCAAATCAGATCAAATGAACTACAGTATCAACGTTCATGAGGGTGGCAACATACTTGAAATTGTTGGCATGTCATGTGAGTACAATTAATGTGACTCATTTGAAGAAACTAGGGTGGGATGATAGTATTAAATAAGCTGTAGATTGTGAAGGTGTGAAATGGCTAAGGATCATGTCCAGTGACAGAGGCTGGTGAGAGACATTGTCACCGTTCACAGGTACAGGTTGTTATAGTAGTAATTGGTTCTTGACATAAAATCTCATTGATGTGTTGTGCACCTTCTTGAAACATTCTTCTGTGTGGTATATAGTTAACAGTATGTCAATAAAAATGGTGTCTCATTTTGCATAGCATGCTGTCTGTACTGTAAGTTGCTTTGCAACACACCATTGCTGTTAGTAGTGAACGAACTTCGAGGTCACACTGGTATATACAGAATTGCAGAGTACATACTAGAAGAACCACTCCAAAATAAATTACACTTTTTTGCTTATGTTTAAATAAATGTGTTGTTCACCAACACTAAGGTTAGTTTGTGATACAAGTGTCTGTGTTTTTGATTTCAGCAAGTCATGGTACCCATGTGGCCTCTATAGCAGCAGCATGCTTCCCTGATAGTCCTGAGAAGAATGGAGTGGCTCCTGGTGCACAGATAATCTCGTTAGCCATAGGTGATTATCCACAGGGTGCATCATAGCTTTGAGTATGCAAGACAGAGAACAGTGGCTATTACAGAACCATAGCATTTTGTATATTTCGTTACTGTCATCAGGCCAGAAGTTTTTTTTTTAATCCTTAAGTAGCATAATTATGTTTTCACAAGAATTTCTGTATCTTTTACATCTTTGTGGTTCTTTCATAATGTAATGATAACGGGCTGAATTTGCTGTAAGTTAGACTGTTTGAAGTTTAGTGGCTTTGCTGTGAAACCACTTTCATTTCATTGTATATGATGTATATGGTTTTTTTTTAATCACATTTTCATGATAATCACTTTTGTGTATGTATGAAACAAAACTTGTTTTAAAAGTTTAATTTTTGTTTTCAAGTTTTAAGAATGATCTTGGAGAGTGGAATTAGTGAAGCATTGCACATGAATAGTAAATACAGTGATTAAAATAAAATGAGAGAGAAATGCTCATTTTTTTTAATAAACAGGCAGGGGTATCATAATACTGAAAACTGAGACTGCTCACAAAACCTCAGTGTAGGAGACATGTTGGAGACCTGGCATAGAAGTAGGAATAATATTAAAACACATCTTAGAGAAGTAATAAGTGAAGATTTTGGCTGGTTTTATGTGGCACAGGATATGATCAGTTGTGTACTCTTTAACTGTGTACACAAAGGAGTTGTGAATAGCAACTGTTAGCATTTTCACGTCATTCATCCATCCATACATCTATTTGTCTGTCCATCTGCATGGAATAACTAGACTCCCATAGGACAGAATTTTCTGACATTTTAAAATCTGTCAACACATTCCAGTTTTGGTTAAAATTTGACAAAAACTTACACATTTGGCCTTGGGACAATAACAGAATAAATATGCCTGAAGCATTACATGCCCTTGGTCTTTCCTAACTTGTTTGATGCGGTAATGAACCTTTGGGTTCCATAAAATACAGAACTTGATTAGAAGTGTTAGGGATGCACAAGTTTTCCAAAAATCTGGAAACTACTTCAGAGTTCTGGGCACCAGAATTGTGACATTCAGCAAGTTCCTTTCTGAGGACCCACAAGTATTAGGTACCACCATACAAAATTTAGTCACTCATATGACCTGGTGTCCAAGATTTGTGCACCTTGGAGCTGAGTAGCTTTAGAAGGAAGCCCCCATGACATGAAGTTAGTAAGTCGGAGAATGTTTAGTGCAGAAGGCAATGAATTTTACCAAGAAAATTGCACCAGCACTGGATGATGGTATGATTTGCTGCATAGAACTCCAGAATGGTATATTCATGTCTTACTGATTGTGTGTGTGGCATGTAAGAAATATTTTGTTTCCAGGTGATAGTCGGTTGGGTACCATGGAGACTGGCACAGGTCTGGTGCGAGCCATGATTCACATAATGCAGCGTACAAAAACAAGCAAGATTCATGTTATTAATATGAGCTATGGGGAACCTGTACACTTCAGTAATTCTGGGTATGTGTCTTGCATTATATGCTTTTATGCATATTTTCAAGTAAAGCAGATGTCAGTGTAGACAGGGAGTTTTGGGTGGAAGTCATAAAAACTATGTTTCTTGTACACTGACTTTCATTATTACATGGTAATGAAAATCTTGCATTGTTAATTTGGTAATTAAGTATCATAAAGGTATAATGAAACCATAAAATGCAGTTTAACTGGTAGGTTAGCATGCTGGACCAGTGTGTAGGTGGTTATAACATTGAGCTTAGGTCCAGTCACATTGTTGTTGAGATCTGTAACCTTCTGGAATATTATGCAGCGTATAGTGGTAATTCTGTACCGACACTGAGACAACCTATTGATCCCATCTTCAAGACTCAAGAATTCTTGACCCTTGAAAATGGGGCCAATAGTTTGTCTTGAAATGGTGGTAATGAATTACCACTACATACTGTGTAATATCGAAGAAGAGTGCAGATCTCATCTGCTTCATGATGGAAGCCTGAAATCACACATTATTGTTTGAATTGTAAATATGTTGCATGTTGTAATATGTTGGTATGTTATATGTTGTGTGTTATATTTGTTTTTATAACCTGGCATATTGTTGAACTGGCCTCAAACAAGGTCAGTAGGATTTAATGTTATGAAGAGTGGTATGAAGAAAACATACAATATGTGTCACATGAAAAACAAAACACAATTTCAGATCTGAGGAGTATGATTTAAATTAAAAATTCTCTGAGAGGAATTACAAGACAATTTTCTTCTTCACGTCATGAGCACTGAAACACAGAAGTGTGTTTACATTAGAAGAATTGTAAATCTGTCTTTCTTTTTCACTTCACTCCCTGATGACATAAATTTTGCCCCTGTTTTGTAAAAAGAGGCTAACCACCACTTTGAACTAAATTGAGTTACATGCAGCAAATTATTCAACTAATAGTCCACTGTTATATGTTAAAAGATGACAACTCCATCTTCAAGAATAACAAGATAGTCAAGGCATTTGACATGTGCAAAACACAACCGCCTTCTTGCTTCTCCTGTAAAATTGATATTTTGTGGATTGTCCCCTTTTACAAAATAGGGGTGATTTCATACATGGTTCTGTTACCATGATACTCCGTGCTTTACCAATGATACATTATGTTTTGCTGGCCACAGAAGTGACTATTCATGTGATTATATGTCCTGTCTTTCTTGATAGTTCTATATCTGACTGTGAGTGTACTCTGCTTTGCCAAGTTATTTAGTTCCCTTTATCAGAGTTTTTATCGCCACGCCATGTTATAATCCATGGGTGAGAGTCAGAATTTTTCCTTCAGGCTCTTCTTGTAGAAGGTTCATTGAAGATACAGTTGAAATTAAATTCAGTTCTGTGTTATTATAATCGAAATTCCATTAATGAAGAAATTCAGAGCAGATTGAACTAAGGGAATGCTTGCTATCATTCAGTGTAGAATCTTGTCTTCCACTTTAGTATCCATAAATACAAAGATCAAGATATACAGAACTGTAATTTTGCCTGTTGTTTTGTATGGGTGTGAGGCTTGGTCAGTCACACTGAGGAAGAAGCATAGGATGAGAGTGTTTGAGAATAAGGTGCTGAGCAGGATATAAGGGCCTACGAGGGCATAGGTAACAGGGGAGTGGAGAAGACTACATAATGAGGAGTTGTATGCTCTGCGCTCCTCACCAGATATCAATGGGGTGATCAAATCAAGAATAAAAGTGAATGAAAGTGATCAGGGCATGTGGCATTTTTGAGAGACAGGAGAGATGCATGTGGGGTTTTGGTGGGGAGACCCAAGGGAAGGAGACCACTTGGAAGACATAGACATAGATCGGAGGATTAATATTAAAATGGATCTTCAGTATGTGGCATGGGGAGGCACGGAATGCATTGATCTGGCCCAAGATTGGGACAGGTGGTAGGCACTTTTGAATGTGGTAATGAACCTTCGGGTTCCATAAACTGTGGGTAATTACTTGACTTACTAAGAACTTATTAGCTTCTCATGAAGGACTATGCTCCATGGAGTTAGGTAGGTAGGTAGGTTCTTAGGTAGGTGGGTAGTTGGGTAGGTAGGTACTTAGGTAGGTGGGTGGGTATGTATATACTTAGGTTGGTAGGTACTTAGGTGTATAGGTACTTAGGTAGATAGGTAGGTACTTAGGTATGTAGGTGGGTGGGTGGGTGGGTACTTAGGTAGGTAGTCAGTCAGTCTGTATTAGGCCCTTCCAGATTATGTGTGCTGTTCGAAAAGTGGCATTACCAGTCCATGATCGAGTGTTTGGTGGGTATGTCTTGTAAATACTTGTGAAATGATCTGATAGCCTTCCATTCACACTTATGTCTACTGGTGTTACCTTCACTTACACCTCCACACAACTTGTACTTCATCCAGTAGAATACATAAACATGTGTATTGAAAGAAAAAAGCGAGACTGCACTGTGTGACAGCTTATAAGACCTCATTCTTGATGCTTGCTGCTGTGGAAACTTCATATCTCACAAAATGCTTGTTTTCCATGCCCAGCACTACACCTGACTTCTTCAGTTTCATATTCAGAACCCTCTTTGGGATTATGTCATCATTCTTAAAATTTCTTCATAACATCTTATCCTGCTAATTTCTCTACTCTTAATTTATTCTCTCCTGGTTTTACCTTGTCTGTTTCTTCAGAACTTATGTTAGCTGCCTTTAGTCTGTTAACAACTGCCTTGGTCTCTGTCTGTTTGTCTGCTGCACATGTTACTGGGGACATATAGCAACCCTTATATAAACAGATTTCCCCCTTCTTCAGCATTTTTCATTTGCAGTGTATATCCATGACTAAGTTAAAATTATCCTGCATGTTATTTTTTCATATAATTCCTGCTCTTGTTTTTCCTTTTGTTAGTGTTTCTAATTGCTTAAAACTCTCAAATTTCAGTTTTTCATAATCACTGTATTTAGTCTTTTCCATGTCTCCTGTCCTGCACCTTATTTTCACAATTACACATTAATTGTTACTCACAGCCAATGCAAAATCTTAACACAGTGTAAAAATCTGATAGTTTTCTTTTCAACTCAATGACCTTAATAAGTAATATTTTATGAGTTCATTGCCAGCTTAATTTTATTCTTCCAGACGGATTGGTGAACTGATGAACGAGGTGATCAACAAGTATGGTGTGGTGTGGGTTTCTTCAGCAGGCAACAATGGTCCTGCACTGTGCACTGTTTCAAGTCCTCCAAATATCAGTACCACCAGTGTCATAGGTACACATTTCTTAATAACATTAGTATCTGAATACATGAGAATTCCTATATGGTACATCACAAGCATGATAAGAACAAATTGATGTAACATGGCTTCACATCTGTATATCATTGAACAGACATGAGGACCATAAGGATGTGCTGATCGCATTTTTATTTATATAAGTATTCTGTTATTTCCAGTTGGGACATATTTTGCAAGTTTCAAGTTGTGATGTGAGACAGTCTTACCGCAAAACAGCTCACTGCCATATGTGTCATGTGAAGACAGTCCTTGAAAGTAGGATATCGTTAATACTGATGCAGTGACTAGAACAGACAGTACTACCACATATTCCCATGAGAAGTGAGAGCTTTGAAATTGCACATGCATGTTTTCCTTCCCTTGAAGTTACCCAGCGACTGTGTGTTCAGTTGTTATGCTCTGCCACCCTCCATTTATGCCATAATTTAAGTTTTCATGATGGTTTTTAGGTGGGCTTCTGTCCTCTATAGCCTGGGGCCTAATATATGTAATAGCATCTCCTCTACCAAGTTACAAAGTGCTACCATATTTACCCAAATGCAAGGTGACTCGAATCTTTGACAACCCCGCAAATAAAACACATCTGCCAAGAGAAGATGTATTCATCTGAATCCAAGATGAGCCCCAAAAATAGAACATCTGCTAAGAAAAATATTTTATAATTAACTTCGTACACTTAATACACGAAACAGTTCATATTCTATCTACCTTTACCAATCAGTGTAACTGTCTCCATCTTCACAGTCAGTGCCTTCATCCTCACACTCACTCCTAACATTCCCATCCTCTTCACTGCCATTCCTCAACATATCAGTTTCATCCGTTGGATCGGATATACAGCACATCTTAAAACCCTTCACAGTCACTTCTGGTGAGACATGCTGCCATGCTGTTATGATCCACACTGACTACATAATATATTTATGTTTCTTCATTTATAAAATTACCGAACCCATGAAGAATATTCAGTGTTCCCCACAGATGGTGTTAGTGGTGTTAAGAATTTTAAATACATGTGTTCCAGGCTCTTGTGTTGTGTCTGTGGTCTGATCAGTGTGAGTTTTTGGCCCTTTTTACATTTTTTAATTTGTGGATTCGTCGACGTTTTATTCTTGAATCTTATAGTTAATTCTTAATTTTTCAGTAGCCATTTTCATGTTACTACCCATGGACTAGATTTGTTCTTAACAAGTTACTGTTTCTATGGTGCCCAGTGACTGAGAATAGCCCAATCTAAGGGGTACATCAGGTTAGGTGCTTCTTTGCCTGAAAATGGAAACAGACTGGCTTCTGAAAAGTTGAACTTCTTTAAAAAATTAGATGAAAGACAAACTCCCAAAAAAATATTATGTCAGTTAACATCAGTCATACTCTGTTATCTCTTTTTGATTTGTAGACCTTTGAAGATGGGACAAATAGGTTGTCATAAAATGTCAGTAAGGAATTACCACTCCACACTGCATAATATCCCCAAAGAGCACAGATCTCATATGATAATTTGGGATGCAGGCCTTGGTTTGGCTCTGCAGAGCGATCCAGTTCAGTGATTCGTACGCAAATTTAAGATGACCTCACATATTTAAGTGCCAAATTTCAGGGAAAATCCTCATCTTGCATTCAAGTAAATATGATAATTTCTTCTGTTTGGGGAAGAAGGATTGTATTTTGTCCCTGTAACACCTTAACAGCATACACTCTGTAATTGTGGTGAGTCAGCTGACAGCCCTGTCCCAAAATGTTTTATGATAAGAGATGAGAGAAAATGTCTCATGCTGGTAGCTGCCAGTCATTTTGGTGGAAATTGTGTATGTATTTCACCTGTCAACTTCCCTTATCCATGCCATGCACATTACCCATGCCTCCATCATTATTTGCATCTCTAACCTTAACAAAAATGCAAGGAACTGTGGATAGCATGATAGTGTGGGGCTGCACTATTGACTGTTAAAGATAAATTAGAAATAAATGGTCTTTGATAGGAGGTGAGAGATAATGTGACACATTGGTAATGGCATTCCTGTACATAGAAATAGATATACTGCACTTGGCACCTGCTCTGAGACAGACTGTAAGGAAAGTGGTGTGGTTGTATGAGCCTCACAAATGCACACTTTAACCTTGTCTTCCAGCACTTTTCATTCACTACACAATGCTGAGAAATAGACACTGCAGTTAACACAAGAATGTGATGCTACACCTCTAGCAGCTGTACATAAACACGGACTTCCAAATCACTCTTAATAATGGAAGAGTTAACTAGCAGGCATTCACTGCTAGCAAATAACTTCAGTGTCTACAGCAGCTGGAATTTGATGGTGTATATTAAACTGTCATTACAGTAAACTTTGTGGTATAAGCCACCCTCAAAATAATGGGCATTCATTGTACATAGAAACCTAAGCCTAACCATTCTTTTATTTTTCTGTTATTATGTAGGAGGGTAGATTTTGAAGATGGTGGCAGTAAACTGCTTAATGCTTCAATCAGTATTGCATTCTAGACATTTGATGATAATTTACCCTTAGGTTGCAGCACCACTTACTCTGTCTTTTTGCCTTTAAAGACTTTTATTCACATTTATAACATGTATTTTTAGTAACACCATGATTTTTCCATCCCTCAGGAGCTATAATATGTAAGTGTGGATCAGTGGAAACTGTAACTGGAGAGGGGAAGTGTGAAGTTTTCATATGGAATTATCAGTTGTCTTTTTATATATTTGTGACAGCCCTCACAGTGGGCCAGGGCCTCCTCATTCACGAGGTTTCTAGATCACACACAAAGACGCACCACAGTTGGTAGGGCTCCTCTGGACGAGTGATCAGCTTGTCGCAGAGACCTCTACTTGAAAACACACAACACTCACAACAGACAAACATCCATGCTCCCAGTTGGATTCGAACCCACAATCTTAACAGGCAAGCGGCCAAAGACCTACACCTTAGAACACACAGCCACCAGGACCAGTGGTCTTTATAGTAGTGGCAGTTAATATTATGTGGCTGTATATAGTGTGGTGTATATATATTTTTTTTCATTTGCTTTGAAACGGTAGGTGTAAATCCTTAGTAAATGAACATGAAGTATCCTGCAGAATGTTAAATTTCAGGCAGCTCACTTGACAAATATATGTACACTTATTTTGAAGTGTGAGGCATGTACAACTGAAATGCATTTATAGCTCTGGTGTGGGTGGCACACCTGTACATTTGACTTGGTAAACACACTGGCAGGCACTTGGGCAGAACAGTTCAGTCAATTTGTTGGGTAGGTGGTATAGGTGACAATGTGGCACAGCTTAAAAATGGTGTACTATATAGTGAATCCAGCCGTACAGGACCAGAGGGCCATGGAGAGATCCTTGCTACCACACTTCAAAATGTGATGTAATGACTGCAAACCATTACTGTCAGACACTTCAAAATCTGCATACCAAAATCAGTAACAGACAACCAGGTAACTCCACTGATGGCATCATCCTGCTGCACAATGGTGCCCCACAGAGCACAGGACCAACGGAATGCCATGTGATGAAAAGTGAAACGTCCTTCATACTGCTTGAACTACCATAGAATTTTCACATCTTTGGGTCATTAAAGGAAGCAGCCCTCAAAGTCAGTACGTTCATTTCAAATGGCTGTATACAGGAGGCTGTGGTTTAGGCAGCACCCCAAGGAATTCTTGGCAGACAGGATATGCCAAACTGTGAATCAATTGGAGTCATGTCAAAATGCTTCTGATGATCTTTTCTAACAGTTGCGGTAACTTTACCTGTCAACATCATCAAACAGGTTCCAGTTGTACATGCCCTGTAGATATGTCCAGTCTTGTAACAAGATGTTACATAACCATTCAAAATTACAGTATCCATCAATGATTATGATCTGCCCACCTGAGTACACACATGACCACAGTGGTATGATGCACATACCAAGTACTGCAAAGTTACATTGGGACAGATTTTTGCATGCAGACAAAATACCATAAACAACAGCTTTTTTTGTTTTAGCAAGGAATGTGAACTTTAAGATGTAGAGAAATTAATTGCCTTCAAATCATATCCCTTGTGATACATTATAAAGGAGACAAATTTTAGTATTTCGTGATTTATGGATAATTTTATTTTATTTTGTGTGTGTGTGTATCTGTGTCTGTCATATTTTCGTCTTGCTCGGTTTGATGGCATTGTGACTAGAATACTGACTCTCCTGCCTATCGTTTTTTGTGTCACATTATCTGTTCAGTCATAGTACTCTGAAATAATCTGCACCCACCTCCTTTCAAATCTGTGCCTACTTACTTTTAATCAGCCTTTTATCTTCTTCAACTGTTCTTTATTTTTTGCAGGTGTGGGAGCATATGTGTCACCAGACATGATGGTGGCTGACTACTCAATGCGACAGAAACTTGCAGGTATGCCTTATACTTGGTCGTCAAGAGGGCCGACTGTAGATGGAGACTATGGTGTCACTGTGTGTGCCCCTGGTGGTGCAATCACATCTGTGCCAGGCTTCACATTACGTAACTGTGAACTTATAAATGGCACTAGTATGGCATCACCACATGTTTGTGGAGCTGTGGGTGAGTAGAGCAGCACTAACTTGACGCTGTTCATAACATTAAGCACAATCCCAAGCGAGTTCCCCTGCCCCTCCTTTCTTAACCCTTTTTGTGCCAAACATATATACAGGGTTATTCGAAATGATTGTCAGGGTTTTAACAACTTGCCACCTCGTTCTCCAGATGCAACCCCATGTGATTTCTTTCTATGGGGTTACGTCAAGGATCAGGTTTATGTTCCTCCTCTTCCCGCAAGTATCCC
>Ga0123355_10004572_pt1 | contig 20120 bp, 16 predicted proteins | sample TergutEmb28metaG_3_FD_89872 | JGI IMG/M metagenome (GOLD analysis project Ga0123355, IMG submission 89872) | Embiratermes neotenicus P1 segment gut microbial communities from Petit-Saut dam, French Guiana - Emb289 P1 | ecosystem: Host-associated > Arthropoda: Insects > Digestive system > Gut ...
CCACGACATCTACCGGGCCTGGCGGCGGCTGATCGACTCCTATCCCGGTGACCGCGTGCTGCTCGGCGAGATGTGGATCAGCCCGCTGACCAGACTGCGCCCGTATCTGCTCGGCGACCAGCTGCATACCGCCTTCAATTTCGGCTTCCTGAGCGCGCCGTGGGATGCCCCGGCGCTTCGCGGCGTCATCGACACCACGCTGAACAGCATCGGCGCGGCCGCGCCGTGGGTCCTGTCGAACCACGACGTGACCCGGCACGTCACCAGGTATGGCCGGGCCGACACAGCCCGGGTGTGGCGGGCGACCGACCGGGTCCCCGCAGACCTGGCAGTCGGCACCCGGCGCGCCAGGGCTGCACTGCTGCTGTCGCTGGCGCTGCCGGGCAGCTCGTACCTGTACCAGGGCGAGGAACTCGGCCTGTGGGAAGTCGAGGACCTGCCCGACGACCTCATCGCCGACCCGATCTACGAGCGCACCGGTCACCTCGCCAGGGGGCGCGACGGCTGCCGCGTCCCGCTGCCATGGCAGGCGCTGGCACAAGGCTTCGGCTTCGGCCCGCCGGACGGCACCGCCCCGTGGCTGCCGCAGCCGGCGGAGTGGCGGCGGCTCGCAGCTGACGCGCAGGCCGCCGACCCCCGCTCGATGCTGGCGCTCTACCGGGCCGCCCTGCGAGCCCGCGCCGCCCGGCGCGGGCTCGCTGACGACACGCTGACGTGGCTCGACGCCCCCGGCGGAGTGCTGGCTTTCAGCCGGGCCGACGGTTTCACCTGCGTCGTCAACCTCGCTGCGGATCCCGTGCCCCTGCCGCCGCACGACGGGCTGGTGCTGGCCAGCGAACCGCTCGACGGCTCGCTGCTGCCGCCCGACACCACTGTGTGGCTGACCACCAGCGCCGGCTAGGCGCCAGAGCGCGGCGGCAACCGCGGCGTTCAGGCGGGCGGGGCGGACAGAGTTTCGTCCTCACCGAGCAGGTCACGGAGACTGGCGAGCGCGCGCATGCTCTGCATCTTCACTGCGCCAGGGGACAGCCCAAGCAGCTCGGCCACCGTCTGGACGCTGTGATCCTCCCAGTACCGTAAGACGACGATGGCGCGGTCTCGCGGGCTGAGATGCCCGAGAGCGTCCAGCAGCGTGACCCGGAGGTCTGTGGCATCGGCCGCCCCAGGACGATCGGGAACCACGTCGGTCTGGACCTCTCCCGCCGACTTGAGCCGCCGATGATCGAAGTAGGTCCGCAGCAGCACCTGCTTGCAATAGGGATAGGGGTCACGGTGCTTGATGCGCCGCCATGACAGATAGACCTTGATCAACGTCGTCTGAGTGAGATCCTGCGCGAGGCTCCAGTCCCCGCACAGCCAGAAAGCGGTATCGCACAGTCGGCTTCCCGACTGTTCCACGAAAGCGACGAACTCACCATCGTCTCGCACTGTCACCTCCATCAGCGCACCGCCTCGGCCTGGCCAGCGGACTGGGCCCGCCCCGACATCGGGGGCGGGCCCGCGTGGTCGGTCAGCCTTCGGCCGGCACGCTGGCAAACCGAGTGGCCGCGTCCTGGACAACAGCGGCGTCCATCGTCGCGGTCCCCCAGGCGGGATTTGCAGCGATCTGCTCCGCCTGGGCAACGGTGATCGCCAACGGCGACGGCGGGTTGGTCGTGCCGTTCCAGGCCAGGCACGTTGCGAGGTCTATCTGAACGACGGTGCCGTGTCCATGATCGACATCTATCGTGTCGGACTGTATGCAGTTGTCGGAGGTCTTGCTGACGGCCACCGGGGCCCCGCCGGGCAGCGTGCCGCATGTCATCGTCATGTCCGAAGGAACTGTGCCGCCACATGCCTGCGGATTAATGGATACGTTGCCAATCACATGAATCCTGATCATCCCGATTCCCGACGGGCCAGCCAGGTAGGTCTGCGCCCCCATGTCATTTGGCCCGTTGTTGTAGTCGGCATAGTTGCTCGTCGCGCCCGGAGGCAGCAGCCTCAGCAGCTCGTCCAGGACTGCTCCGGCCGTGGTCGGCGCCTGAGGACCCGGCGGCTGCGGGATGTAGCTGACCGGGCTCGGGGTGGACAGGAGCACTGCCTCGGGGCCGGTGTTCGCGCCGCTGGTTGGCGAGATCCGCGCGTCAGGCGTGTGAGAGGGAGCACCGCTGCCGGATCTCGCCAGCGCACCCCGGCCCGTCGCGACGGACTGGCCACCGATGATGACCGGCACCGCGACCGCGACGCCGACGAGGGTGGCCGCCGCGACAGCGATTGACGCGATCTTCGCCTCGCGTGCGCGCCTCGCGCGTCGCCCCCGGGCCAGCACCTGGTGCGCCATGCCGTCAAGCGACGGCCTGGCCTGCGAGGACATCTCATTTCTGAACATGGAACGAAGCCTCTCGTGCATCTGGACCTTCCGGTTCTTCCAAGAGATCGCGCGCTCTCCACCCATGGAGACGGGTCGTGCGAGTGATCCGGTAACGACCTCGGAAGGACCAGGCAGGTGCGGAGAAGCCGCGATACCAAGCCCGCCATCATGACTCCGAACTCCGGCGGTTCTTTGGGTGATTCGCCGATGACATCGCGGCGATCCGCGACCATGGCGCCTCCGCCGAGCTTGGCCCGCGCTGGCGGCCGTCCGGCTCAGCCGACCAGCGCCTGGTACACCAGCTGGCGCAACTGCGGCCGGACCGGATAGGAACTGGACGGCATCAGCTGAGTGAAGAACGTCGCGGTGACCTGCTCGACCGGATCCACGAAGAACGCGGTGGAGGCCGCACCGCCCCAGTAGAACTCGCCCGGCGACCGCACCGTCTTAGTCGCGACCGGGTCGATGACCACGGCGAAGCCCAGGCCGAAGCCGATCCCCGCGTACGAGGACTCCGAGTACAGCGGCCGGCCGAAGGTCTCCATGTCGGCACCGCCCGGCAGGTGATTGCTGGCCATGTACGCGACAGTTCGCGGGCTCAGCAGCCGGACCCCGTCGAGTTCGCCCGCCGGGCTGTCCGGCAGGTGCAGCAGCATCTGGGTGAAGCGGTTGTAGTCGGCCGCCGTTGATACCAGGCCGCCTCCGCCGCTCAGGTAGGCCGGCTCGCGCAACGCGGCGTTGCCCATCGCGTCGAGCCGCACCGGCGTGCCGTCATCCGGGTTCCGGTTGTAAAGCGCGGCCAGCCGGGGCGCGTCCTTCGGGCTGGCCCAGAACGCTGTGTCCGTCATGCCAAGCGGCCGCAGGATCCGGGTAGCGAAGAACTCGTCCAGCCGCTGCCCGGACACGACCTCGACGACGCGGCCGAGCACGTCAGTCGCCACCGAGTAGCTCCACTCGCTGCCGGGCTGGAACAGCAGCGGCATATCAGCGAACAGGTCGCACACGGCCGCCAGGTCCGCACCGCGGGGCGAGCCCCACTCGAACCCGCGCGCCCGGTAGATCGCGTCGACCGGATGGTTGCGCACGAAGCCGTAGGTCAGCCCGGACGTGTGGCTCAGCAGGTGCCAGATCCGGATCGGCTCGACGGCGGGCACGGTGTCGTAGCGGATGTCGCTGCCCTGGGTGAAGACGCGCACGTCCCGGAACGACGGGATGTACCGGTAGACCGGGTCGGTCAGCTCGAATCCGCCCTCCTCGTAGAGCATCATCGCGGCAACCGACGTGATCGGCTTGGTCATGGAGTAGATCCGCCACAGAGTGTCCGCCTCGACCGGCAGGCCCGCCTCGAGGTCGCGCTGCCCGTACGCGGCGACGTGCGCCAGCTTGCCGTGGCGCGCGACCGTCAGCTGCCAGCCGGCGAGCTTCCGCTCCTCCACGTACCGGGCGAAGTGCCGGTCGATCCGCTCGAGCCTGGCCTTGTCGAAACCGACCTCGGCCGGGTCCACCTCGATCTGGAGTCCGCCCATGGGTTCAGCCTTCCTGAAAGTTCGGCCCGGTTAGCTAGCACCGTGCAAGCATCCTGCCAACGGTTCTGGTGAAAGGTCCAGACCGGATGGGAACGTGGTCGTTCCGCAACGCGGCCGCCGAGCGATGCGCTCCCGCCAGTCCGGCTACATTCTCCTGACAGGCGCCGAGCAGCGTAACCAGGAGGCGACGATGACGAGCACCCCATCTCTGGTCCCGGCGGACTTCGCCGCAGACTGGCTCGGCCAGCGGGTCGTGTTCGCCGACGGCGCCCTCAGCCGGCTCCCGGATGAGGTCAGCCGGCTGGGCGCCGGGCGCGTGCTGCTGGTCGCGGGCCGTCATGGCGGGCTCGGCGACCGGGCCGAGGCCATGCTGGGCGACCGCTTCGCCAGCCGACTGGATGGCCTCCGCCAGCACGTGCCCGCCGATCTGGCGGATGCGGCCGTCAGCCGGGCTCGCGCGGTCGGTGCAGATGCCATCGTCAGCGTCGGCGGCGGGAGCGCCACCGGCCTGGCCAAAATCTGCGCGCTGGAGCTGGGACTGCCTGTCCTGGCGGTGCCGACGACGTACGCCGGGTCAGAGATGACGCCGGTGTGGGGCCGGACCGAGGGCGGCGTCAAGCGGACCGGGCGCGACCTGCGGGTGCTGCCCCGCACAGTCATCTATGACCCCACACTTCTCGCCGGGACACCCGCCGCGCTGACCGGCCCGAGCGGCATGAACGCGCTCGCGCACTGCGTAGAGGCGCTGTATGCCCCGGACGCCGATCCGCTGACAAGCCTGTCAGCGGCCGAGGGCGCGCGGCTGATCGCTGCCTCGCTGCCCGCCGCTTACCGAAGCGGCTCGGCCGTGGCGTCGCGGGCCCTGCTGTGGGCGGCCGGCCTCGCGGGCCGTTCGTACGGCACCGCGGGCGGATCGCTGCACCACGCCGTGTGCCACCTCCTCGGCGGATTCGCGGGCCTGCCGCATGCCGAGACCCACGCCGTGGTGCTGCCGCACGTCGTGTCATTCCTCGCGCCTGGGATCGGGCCTGCCCTCACGAGCCTGGCCGCCGCGCTCGGCACGGAGGCCGCCGAAGTCGCGGGGGCAATCTGGGATCTCGGCGCGGCAGCTGGCACCCCGGCCGGTCTTCGCGCGCTCGGGCTGGCCGAGGCTGACCTGCCCGCCGTCGCGGCTGCGCTCATCCAGCGTGACCCGGCGAGCCCGCGCCCGCTGACCGGCGACGACGCGCTCGCCCTGATCACTGCCGCCTGGCAAGGCGGCCGCCCCGCCCCCGTCGGCTCGCGTGGCGCGGCTGGCTCCGTAGCGCAGAGCGGCGAGCCGATGTCGGCCGCAGAGCTCACGGCGGCCGTTATCCAGCGGCTCGACGCCACCCCCGACCCGCGGCTACGCGAGGTCATGACCGCGCTCATCAGCCACCTGCACGGGTTCGTCACCGACGTCCGGCTGACCCTGGACGAGTGGCTGGCCGCCATTCGGTTTCTCACCGCGAGCGGTCAGATCTCCGATGACCGGCGGCAGGAGTTCATCTTGCTCTCCGACACCCTCGGCGTGTCCATGCTGGTCGACCTGCTGGCCGAGCCGGCGAGCGCTGGCGCGGCCGGGTTCGCGACCGAGTCGACTGTGCTCGGCCCGTTCTACGCGGCGGGCAGCCCCGAGCGGGAGTACGGCGCGTCCATCGTGGAGCGGCCCTCGGGCGAGCTGACCTGGTATAGCGGGCACGTCACCGACACCGACGGCAATCCGATTGCAGGCGCGACGCTGGACGTCTGGCAGAACGCCGACGACATGCTCTACGCCGTCCAGAACCCGGATGCGCCGCCGGCCAACCTGCGCGGTGTCTTCCGCACGCGGCCTGACGGCAGCTTCGCCTTCCTGGGCGTCCGGCCCACCGACTACCCGATCCCGGATGACGGGCCGGTCGGCCAGTTGCTCGCGCGTACCGGCCGGCACCCGTGGCGGCCGGCGCACATCCACGTCATCGTGAGCGCGCCCGGCTACCAGAGCGTGGCGACGCACATCTTCGACGCCGACAGCACGTACCTGACCAGCGACGCGGTGTTCGCGGTCAAGGCCAGCCTGGTCCGCACGTTCGAGCGGCACGAGCCAAGCGAGGACGGCCGCACCGCGCCAGACGGCACGCCCGTACCGGATGCGGTGCCGCCGGGCGCGGCCTGGTACTCGCTGCGACACGAATTCCGGCTCAGCCCGGCAGCCGGACCGCGGTCAGCTTGACGGCCCGCCCTCGTCTAGGAGGGCATGGATCGCACATCCTCGGCCAACGGCCGGCTCAGAAAGCTGGCCCTGCCACTAGCACCAGCAATTCTGGCTCTGACCCTCGCTCTGGCGCTGTCGGCTTGCGGCAGCGCAGAACAGGCGGGCAGGCCAGACGATGCCACCGGGGCCGGCGCCAGTACTGGAGCCAACAGCGGCGCGCACCTCTCGGCGAACGCACGCCCGCTGTCGTATGCGTCCGCAACCTCACTCTCACTGTCACCCTCACGCCGGCCCACCACCAGGGCAACCTGCTCACTCTCGGTCAAGCCGGCGAAGGCGGACTTCGGCACCGTGGAGATAATCACGGCCACGGCTAGCGTGATGCCGCCAATGCTGCCGCCGCCTGGCTACCCGTCCCTCATCAACAGCCCGAAGGTGTTCACGCTCGAGGGGTACTACCTCGGCCCGGTTCCGGTACCCGCGCCGATCCCGGGAGCTCCCGACATCTGGCGGGAGTCGGTGACGAACGGACTCACCGCGCGGTTTGCCTGGCCGCCCACCGAGCCGGGCGTCTTCCTGATCGTCGTCAAGGTGCAGGTCCGGAATAAGAACGGTGAGCTCGTCACTATCTGCACCGCGAAGCAGAAGATCGACCTGACCCGTGGCCCGAAGGTGAATGCCAGCACGTCCCCGGCCACACCCCCGCTGACCACTGCGACAGCGCAGCCAACGAGCCGAGCGCAGCTCTCGCCGACGACTCCGGCGCCCCAGCCGGCAGCGACGACTCCGGCGCCGGGCAGTCCGACGCCGCGGCCAACCGTGACGGCGTCGGCGATCCCTTAGCCAGGTAGGCGCTGGCCGCGCTCAGGCTGACGAGCGCGGCCAGCGTGAGTGCCTATTCAGGCACGGTTCTCCGTGCTGGTCTCGTTACTCGGCCCGCAACGCGGTCGCGGTGCGGGCCCGGGCCGCCCAGCTGGCCGGGAGCAGCGCGCCGGCCGCGCCGATGACCAGGCCGGACAACGCCAGCACCGCGATCTCGGCTGGGCGGTAGACGGCCTGGAAGCTCGCCGGCAGCCCGGTGTACGCCGCTCTCGCCATCGCGTCGACGGTCGCCGTGCGGAGAACCATGCCCGCCGGGACCGCGATGGCCGCGGCCACGACGGCCGGGCCCGCCACCCAGCACATGACCATGGCGATCGTCTGCCGTGGCGTCATGCCGACGGCCTTGAACACGCCAAGGTCATGCACGCGGTCCCGCGTGCCGAGCAGGACGGTGTTCAGCACACCGAGCCCGGCAACCACGGCCATCATGAGCGTCAGCATCCCGATGAGCGTGTCAGCTATCAGGTAGAACTGACCGCTCTGCGGACCCGAGGCGATGTAACCGGCCCGGACGGCCGGTGGCCCGTTCATAGCCCGGACGTAGACAGCCGGGCTGACCCCGCGTCGCAGCCCGACGTCGTACTGACTGATGCCCGTGCCAGGGGCGACGGCTGCCAGGGTCCGCCAGTCGGTCATGAGCGCCGGATTGTTGCCCGGCACGAACACCTCGCCCACGATCCGCGCCGTGACCAGCCGACCGCCCCCGGTGATCTGGGTGCGGTCGCCGACGGACAGCCCGCTCTGCGTCAGGTACGCGGTATTGACGACGACCTGGCCGGCACCGGAGTACCAGTGACCGGCGATGATGGGGTAGCCGAGCCATTCCGCGTCGCCCTTGGACGCCTGCGCCTGCACATGCTGGGTCAGTCCGACGGCGCTGAGCTCGGTCTGCGCGATCGCCACTGACCGCAGGGTGCCCGGCTGTGCGCGGATCGCAGCGGCAATGGTCTTGTCCAGGCTGCTGCCTGGCTGCCACGACGGCGCCCTGCCGTCGAACACCTGCACCGGCGCGGTGGTCGCGAGGGACTGACCCTGCTCCGCCCTCGCGAGCGACGAGTCCAGCCCGACCGCGAAGACCACCGCGGTGACGCCGAAGCCGATTGCGACCAGTGTGCCGAGGGTTCGGGCCGGCCGGGCGAAGGGCGCAGCCAGGCCGATGCTGACGGCGCGAGGCAGGCGCAGCCGACTGGCGAGCCGGTGGGCGGCATAGCCGCGGCCCTGCCGTGGCGCGTGCCCGAGGGCTATGGCCTGCACCGCCGAGAGGCGCCCGGCCCGCAGCGCAGGGACCAGGGCGGTCACCGCGACGAGCGCCAGCATCACCACTGGCGTCACCACGTTGACCCACAACGGCACCTGCTGCTGGCCAACGCCGAAGGAGGCCGCTGACTTGTCCAGCACCGGAATCGCCAGGACGTTGCCTGCTACCACGCCGAGCACGCAGCCGGCCAGCGCGGGCAGGCCAACTCTGACCACATACGCGACGACGACCTGCGCCGGGCTGAATCCGATGCTCTTGAGCACGCCGATCCGGCGGTAGCTCGCCACTACTGCGCCGCTGACCACATTGGCGACGATCAGCACGGCCATGAAGACGCCGATCAGCGCGAACGCCTCGACGAACGGCGCGAGGATCGCGCTGTTGCTATTCGCCTGCTGCCGGGCAGTGAGCCAGGACGAGAAGCCACCGACGGATCCGGTCGGTAGCGCCGCGGCAACGGCCCGCACGTCGCCGCGCAACCGCGCGGCCGTGCCTGCGCTCGCGAACCGGTACAGCATCTCTGCCTGCGCCGGCGCCCCTGGCGAGCGCAGCGCGCCCAGCTCGGCGGGCAGCACCCACGCGTCCGCCGTGCTCGTGATCGAGTTGGCGATCCCCACAAGGGTGAGCCGCGGCTTGCCTGGCGCCGTGCTCGCCGTCAGAGGCGCGCCAAGGCCGGGAACGATAGGCAGGCTCTCGGACAGCACTATCTGGTTCGGTGACTGTGGCCAGTGCCCCGCCACCAAGGTCAGGTCGTCTACTTGCCCGCCCGCGGACGCGCGGCCAACGATGTGTGCTGAGGGCAGCACGAATCCCTGGCTGCTGAGCGTCGCCGAGACCGTGCCGAACGGCCCGGCAGCCGCCGTCACGCCGTCGGCGTGGCGAGTCGCTGCCAGCTGGGAATCAGCGGCGCGGGCAGGATTGACCGACACCGCTGCGTCCGCACCGTGCTGCGCGGCGAACGCGTGGTCGAACGGCCCGTTCGCGGCCGCGAGCAGCGCCAGGCCGAGCGTCGCTGACGCGCCGGATACCAGCAGCACCAGGAAGATCACGATGGTCTGCGTGCGTCGCCTGCTCACTCGGCCCGAGGCCGCGCGCAGCACCGGGCGCGCGGTCACTGCGGACTCCCGGTCCGGCCAGCTTGCAGCGTCCTGGAATCGCTGGCAGTCGATTCCAGCCGGCCGTCGACAATCTCGACGGTCCGGCCGGCGTATCGCGCGGCCAGCTCGGGGTTGTGGGTAACGATGATCATTGTCTGGCCCTCATGGTTGAGGTCCTGCAGCAGGGCGCCGATGCCCTCGCCGGTCGAGCTGTCCAGCGCCCCCGTGGGCTCGTCGGCCAGGAGCACCTGAGGCGAGTTCACCAGCGCCCGCGCGATGGCCACCCGCTGCCGCTCGCCGCCAGACAGCCGCGCCGGGTAGGCCTGCCGGTGCTGGCTGATTTTCAGGCGGTCCATCAGCTCGTCTGCCCGACTCCGGGCGCTCCTGCGCGACATCCCGGCGAGCTGGGCAGGCAGCAGCACATTGTCGGCGACAGTGAGGTCGTCGAGGAGGTTGAAAAACTGAAAGATCATGCCGATACGTCGCCGCCGGTATCTCGCCAGGGCGGTCTCGTTCAGCGTGTCAATGGCCTGGCCGGCGACACTCACCGATCCTGCGGTGGGCCGGTCCAGCCCTGCGATCAGGTTCAGCAGCGTCGACTTCCCGCTGCCGGACGGGCCCATGACCGCTATGGCCTCACCGGCGGCGACGTCGAGGCTGACGTCTTCGATGGCGAAGGCCCCGTCTCTGTCATAACGCTTGCTCACATCTTCAAGGTGGATGAGCGCATCCATGAGGCGCAGGTCCTCTCCGTACTGACGAACTCGCCCCCGTGGCGAGTCACCGCGCGCCACTCAGTGTTCCGGGCTGTGTGACGCAGCGATATCGGGAGAGACCCCCATGCGACCCTGATCCGGGCGCTGCCGGCTCAGGAGGATGGCGTTGGTGACGTCGCGCCCCACGTGCGACGCCGTACCTCGTAGAGCAGGACGCCGGCCGCGACGGCCAGGTTGAGCGACTCGGCCGTGCCGGTCATCGGGATGGACACCTGCAGGCTGGCGGCGGCGAGCAGGTCAGCCGGCAGGCCGGCACCCTCGCTGCCGAGCAGCAGCGCCAGCGGCAGCCGCCAGGGCGCGTCCCAGCAGACCAGCGCTGCCCGCCCGGACGTGGCGGCCACTGTCACCCCGGCGGCCGCTGCCCAGGCCAGAAACGCGGCGCCGGAATCCGCCACGGCGACCGGCACGGTGAAGATCGCGCCCATGCTCGCCTTGACGGCCACCGGATCGTACGGATCCGCCGACGGCCCGATGAGGATCACGCCCGACGCTCCCGCGGCACTCGCGGTGCGGATGATCGTGCCTATGTTGCCCGGGTTGCCTGGCTCGTGCAGCGCCACGAACACCGCCCCGGCGGGCACCCTCAGATCGTCAGCGCGGGCTGGCGATGCCCGCACGATCGCAGCGAGCCCGGCGGGCCCGTCCCGGTCCGAGATCCGGCCGAACAGCTCGCCGGTCAGCCGGGCGACCCTGACGCCGCCCGCTTCCTGGGCGTCCACCATGTCCAGGGCGCCGCCGTGGCGCAGCAGATCCGGGGCGACGATCAGCACCTCGATGTCGGCGCCGGCCTCGACTGCCTGCCAGACCGGCTGGATGCCGTGCACGACAAACGCGGACTCCCGCCGCCGGTGCTTGCGATCAGTCAGCGCGCGCACGCGCTTAACCAGCGGATTCGCGGCGCTAGTGATCACCTCGGTCATCGCGATGCGAGCCTACTCGCGCTGTCACACAAAGGTCACGGCTGGCGAGTTGGGTCAGTGCCATGACAACACACACCGATGGCCCACTGCCCGCATCCGACATCGCCGTCCCGCTCCGGTCCGACGAGGACGTGCTCCGCCGCATCGACCTGCTTGTCGATCAGAACGCACGCCAGGTGCGCAGCATCTGGCTGCTGTTCCTGTCCGCGAGCGGCGTGCAGCAGCCCGTCGTGGTCCCGATCGATGGCGTGCCCGAGCATCCGGATCTGACGACAGCCCGCAGCTTGTGCTGGGTGATCGCCGAGGCGCTCCGCCACAACGTACCCGGCGGCCAGGCCGTCGTCGTGCTGACCCGGCCGGGGACCGACCGCGCGGGCGATACCGACCGGGATTGGTCGACGACCTTGCACCGGGCCGCGCGCGATCGCTGCGCGTCCCTCCGCATGGTGTGCCTGGCGACGCCGTCCGGAGTCCGCAGCCTTAGCCTGGACAGGCCAGATGAGAGTCATCCGCCTGTCCGGCGGTTCTGACCGGCTCGATCGACATTCGGCGGGGGCTGCAGATGGGCGCGGAAAGCGACCGAGTGGCGGGCTTCGGGCGGCTCGAGGACGGGCTGCGCCAGGCAGGCGACTGGTACCGGTGGGGGCCCTACGTCAGCGAGCGGCAGTGGGGTACGGTCCGCGAGGACTACAGCGCTGACGGCGAGGCGTGGGACTACCTGCCGCACGATCACGCCCGGTCCCGCGCCTACCGCTGGGGCGAGGATGGCCTGGCCGGGTTCTGCGACGTCGAGCAGCGGCTCTGCCTCGGCCTGGCGCTGTGGAACGGCGAGGATCCTATCCTGAAGGAGCGCCTCTTCGGCCTCACCGGCTCGCAGGGCAACCACGGCGAGGACGTCAAGGAGTACTGGTGGTACCTCGACGCGGTGCCGAGTCATGTCTGGAACCGCTGGCGGTACCACTATCCGCAGCGGGCGTTCCCGTACGAGGACCTGATCGAGCAGAACGCCAGCCGCAGCCGGCTGCAGCCGGAATACGAGCTGGCCGACGCCGGGGCGTTTGACGACAGCCGGTACTGGATCACCGAGGTGCGGTACGCCAAGGCCGGGCCCGACGACATCCTGATGTCGGTCGAGATCACCAACGCCGGGCCGGACGACGCCGAGCTGCATGTGCTGCCGAGCGCCTGGTTCCGCAACACCTGGTCGTGGGCGACCGACACGCCGCGGCCGGAGATCGCGGCGGCCGGGCCCGGCCGCGCGACGCTCGACCATCCGCTGGCGGGTCCCATGGAGCTGCTAGCCGGGCCCGGTCCGGACGGCCGCATGCCGGAGGCGCTGTTCTGCGAGAACGAAACCAACGTCACGAGGCTGTATGGCTCGCCGGCGACGACCCCGTTCCCCAAGGACGGGATCAATGATCACATCGTGACCGGCGCGGCCACGGTCAGCGCCGGCAAGCGCGGGTCGAAGTGCGCCTTCTGGTACCGGCTCACCGTGCCCGGCCACGGCGCCGCGCACCTCCGGATCCGGCTGCGGCCGGTGGAGACCAGCTCGCAGCAGGACCCGCTCGGGCCGGATTTCGCCGCGCTGATCGAGCAGCGGCGGGCCGAGGCGGACGAGTTCTACGCCGAGCTGACACCGTCGCTGGCCACCGCCGACGAGGCAACTGTGATGCGCCAGGCGTTCGCCGGACTGCTGTGGAGCAAGCAGCTGTACTACTACGACGTAGGCCGCTGGCTCGACGGGGACCCGGGCCAGCCGGTGCCGCCCGCGAGTCGGCTGGGCGGCCGCAACTGCCGGTGGCGCAGCTTCGACGCATTCGACATCATGTCGATGCCGGACAAGTGGGAGTACCCCTGGTTCGCCGCGTGGGACCTGGCGTTTCACTGCGTCGCGCTGGCGCACGTCGATCCGGCATTCGCCAAGTACCAGCTGATCCTGCTGTGCCGCGAGTGGTTCCAGCATCCGGGCGGCGCGCTGCCCGCCTACGAGTGGGACTTCTCCGACGTCAACCCGCCGGTGCAGGCGTGGGCGGCGCTCGAGGTGTTCGCAGTCGACGGCGGCCGGGACCTCCACTTCCTCAGCCGGGTATTCGACAAGCTGCTCGTCAACTTCACCTGGTGGGTCAACCGGGAGGACGCCGAGGGCAACAACCTGTTCGAGGGCGGTTTCCTCGGCCTGGACAACATCGGCCCGATCGACCGCTCGCACCTGCCCGTCGGCGGGATCCTCGAGCAGGCCGACGCCACCGGCTGGATGGCCTTCTATGCCCTGTCGATGGCGACGATCGCCCAGATACTGCATCACAGCGGTCACCGGCCGGGCACCGACCTGATCCTCAAGTTCGTCGAGCACTTCGCCGCCATCAAGCAGGCGCTCGATGACCGCGGGCTGTGGGACGAGGCGGACGGGCTCTACTACGACCGGCTGATCACTCCCGGCGGTGACCGGGTCGAGGTCCGGGTCCGCTCCATCGTCGCGATGCTGCCATCCCTCGCCCTCAGCGTCGTCGGCCAGGAGACGGTCGACCTTGCGCAGGTCGTCGGCAAGCGTTTCGCGACGCTGCTGGCCAGTGCTCGTCAGGACGAGTCGGGCGGCTTGCTGCACGGCTCGCAGGACGACCGGATGCTGCTGCTCACGCTGACCGGGCCCTCCCGACTGCGGCGGCTCCTGCACGTGCTGCTCGACGAGGCCGAGTTCCTCTCGCCGCACGGCCTGCGGGCGGTGTCGGCCTGGCATCGCGAGCACCCGTACACGATCGACGTCGAGGGGTACCGGGCGAGCATTGATTATGAGCCGGCCGAGTCCACGACACCACTGTTCGGCGGCAACTCGAACTGGCGCGGGCCGGTCTGGTTCCCGGTCAACTACCTCGTCATCAGCGCGCTCGAGCGGTACCACCAGTTCTTCGGTGACGAGTTCACCGTCGAGTACCCGACGGGGTCAGGCCGGCAGCAGTCGCTGGGCCAGGTGGCGGCCGACCTTCAGGACCGGCTGATCTCGTTGTTCACTCCCGGCGCTGACGGGCACCGGCCGTGCCTCGGCCCGATCCCGCTGCTGCGCGACGATCCGACCTGGCGGGACAACGTAGTGTTCAGCGAGTACTTCCACGGAGACACCGGGGCGGGCCTCGGCGCGTCCCACCAGACCGGCTGGACCGGCCTGATCGCCGACGTGATCCGCCGCCGGCACGGGATGGTGCCGTCGCTGGGGGCGGCACTCGTCGCCGTGTTCGAGCGCGCCTGAGGGCATCACCCAGAGCGCGCGCGGCGGGAGCGGCCCCCTCCGGCGCTCCCACCGCGCATTTTTGTGCTGCGGGCGTGTCAGACCCTGGTCGGGGCTGCCTCCTCGACCCGGCGCTCCTGGCCGGCCCGCAGGTCCCGGCGAAGCCGGGCCAGCAGCACGAAGGCGACCACCGAGCCGATAGCGCAGAATGCGCCGCCCGCGGTGAGCGCCGCTGTTGGGTGGTTGCCCAGGCCGAGCCCCGAGCTGACGAAGTCCAGGATCCGGACGATCAGCGAGAGCCACCAGGCCCATCGGCCCGCCCGGACGAGACCGCCGGCACCCACCAGTGTCAGCGCGGCGATGATGCCGCCGGCGACGACAGCCGCGCCTGGCACCGCATTCGCGGTCGCGTGATTTGCCGCCACCATGAAGGGCACGCCGACGATATCTGCCACGCCGAGGACGATCAGAGTCGCGACGGTCGCGCGGCGGAGAGGTGTCATGTCAAGCTCCTTTGTTCGCTGTCCTGCTCGGCTCAGCGGATCGCTGAGACCTGCCGCTAGCGTCTTCTGACAGCCCTGACGAGCGCGCCGGCCGCAAGCGGGAACCTCGTCGTGCCTCCTCCGCCTCCAGACGGACTCGCGCACGGGCCTCAGTCAGCAGTCGGCGGGGATGGACGCAGTGACGAGCCAGCCTTTCCCGCTCGGACCCGCGGAGAACTCGCCGCCGCACTCGCGCACCCGCTCCTGCAGGCCGGCCAGGCCGCGGCCGGTGCCCGCGGCTTCGAGCCCTGACCGGCTCGCGGCCGCCTGACCGCTGGCAATGGACAACTGGAGCCGCCCGCCGCTGCCGCTCAGCGTGATCTGCACCGGCGCGCCTGGCGCGTGCCTGAGCGCGTTCGTCAGGCTCTCCTGCACTGCGCGGTAGGCGGTCTGTGCCGCGCGGGCCGACAGTCGCTCGGCGGCAACGTCGAACCGGCAGCCGACATCGAGGCCGGTCGCGGCGGCCCTGGTGACCAGCTCCGCGATGAGCCGCAGCCCGTCGTCGCCGGCCGGCCTATCGGTGTCGAGCAGGTCGACGAGCTGCCCGATCTCGGCTTTTGCCTGCTGGGCAACGGCGCCGATCGTGTCGAACGCCTCCGCGGCCAGGGCCGGGTCTAGCCCGGTCAGGCGCTGGCCGGCGGCCGCCTGAATCACCATGACACTGACGCTGTGCGCGACGATGTCGTGCAGTTCTCTGGCGATCCTGAGCCGCTCATAGCGGGCTGCCTCGGCAGCGAACAGCTCCTCCTCGGCCTCAAGCTCCCGGCCTCGCGCCGCGAGCTGGTCGGCCAGTGCGCTGCGCGACCGGCTAATGGCGCCCAGAACGAACGGCCCGGCGAGGATGACGACGATGAACGGATTCCACGGACCAGACGCGAGCTGGAGGCCGGCCCACAGAACCACCAGGCCGGCGAGCGAGCGGACCAACCCCCGGCCGGCACCGAGTGAGTAGCTGAGCAGGAACACCGGGACGAAGACGACGCTGAACGCGCCGCTGCTGTTGTGCGACCCGATCAGCGCCGCGATTGCACCGAGCCCGCCGCCCGCCACGGCCGCGAGCTGTGGATGAGCTCGACGCGCCACCGGGCAGCCGCAGGCCACTACCGCCACGGCTGCGAGCGCCTGGTTGCGCCCCCCGGCGAGCTGCCCCTGCGCCGCAAGCAGCGCGATCAGCACCACAGCGCTACTGAGCGCGATGACGCCGTCGCCAGCTGCGCTGTCGAGGCGCTGCCATACCCGGCCGATGCGGTCCCGGTGGTCCTCGGCGCTCCGGTATGCGCTGCGACCAGCTTCGCGGCCGATCATGGCACGCAATGCGGGCTGCCGGGGCATCGCCGGGCGCCAGCTAGGCCTGGAGCGGAACGGGCAGCCGCACGAGCGCCGCGAGGCCGCTCGGACCGGCGTCGAAGCGCAGCGTGCCGTTGTGCAGCGCTGCCCGCTCTCGTGCCGCGGCGACGGCGCGCGACTGATCGCCGTGTGCGCCGACCGGCCCGGTGACGTGCAGCTCGAGAGCGTCCGCACGGAAGCGCACGCGCACGTCGATGCGTGCATCCGGGGTATCGCCGAGCACCGCGAGCAGTTGCTCGACGATCCGGTATCCGGACAGCTCCAGTCCAGCCGGCAGAACCCGGGGACTGCCATCCACATGCAGCCGCGCATCAGCGGTCGTGATTCGCTCCAGCAGGCTCGCGAGCTGCGCCAGCGTCGGCTGCGGCTCCGTCGGGGCGGCCTGCGTGAGCGTACCGGCGACTTCCCGCATCTGCGCCAGCGTCGCCCGGCCCTGCTTCTCGACGTCGGCGAACGCCTGCCGGGCAGCGATCGGGTCGCTGTCCAGCACTTCTCGGCCCGCCGCCACCGTGGCGTTCATCTGGCCGATCCGGTCGCGCAGGAAGCCGTCCAGGTCACCGGCGACCCTGCTGCGCTCGGCAGCGGAGGCGAGCCGCGCGGTCTCGTCGCGCCGGTCGCGCAGCTCTGCATTTCTGGCGCGCAGGGCCGCGGCCAGGCGGCTGCGTGACCGCGCGAGCCGGCCTGCCCCGCAGAAGGCGATCACCGCGGGGACGCCCGCGAGCAGGAATCCCGATCCGAGTTGCGGGTCGTAGAGCGCCTGCAGCACAACGCCGGACATGCACAGTGCAGCCCCCATCCAGAACTGCCTGCCGGCGCACCGAGTGCCGACGAAATAGCCGATGATCAGGACTGCCGGAAGCCCTGGACCGCAGCGGATCAGGTGACCCACGGCCAGCTCATTAAGCGCGGTGCCCGCGGCCACGATAGCGGCAGCAGGAAGCGGGAGTCGCCGCTCGACGGCGACGGGCAGTGTCATCAGCAGCGCGGCAGCAGAAGCAACACCGCCGCCCTGGGCACCTCCGCCCGCGCGCAGCCAGCCGCCGATCAGGCCGAGCATGAAAACGCTGAGCGCGCCCGCCAGCAGCAGATCGCCCGCGCCCACGTCGCTGATCCCCCACACCGGCCGCGACAGCCAACGCACGCCGATCCGATCATTATGCGAACCCCTCCCCAGGATGGGCACATTGTCGCGTGCTGCTGGGTGCGGCACCAGTCCCCGCGCGAGCGCGGGGACGAGGCAACGCTAGGCGCCGGCTTGTGGCAGCGCGTCCGCCGCGCGATGGAGCCGCGAAGCACCTGGCCGGCCGCAAGACGGATCTCGTGTCCGTGGCCGGCCGCTAGCATGTGCCGGGCGGGTGTCGGCACGGCGGGGTGGGAGCGCAGATGAGCAGCGTGGCTTCGAACCCCTCAGGTAATCCCATCTCAGTCGTGGTAGCCGATGACCAGCGTCTGGTGCGGGCCGGCTTCCGGGTCATCCTGTCGGCGGAGCCCGACATCGAGGTCGTCGGCGAGGCGGCGGACGGGCTCGAGGCGATCGCGCAGGTGCGCGCCCACGCCCCGGCGGTCGTCCTGATGGACATCCGGATGCCGGCGCTGGACGGGCTGTCGGCGGCCGCGCGGATTCTGTCGAGCTCCGATAGCCGGGTGCTGATCCTCACCACGTTCGATGCCGACGAGTACGTCTACGAGACGCTGCGGCTGGGCGCCAGCGGTTTCCTGCTCAAGGATGCTCCGCCTGACCAGCTGCTGGCGGCAGTGCGCTGCGCAGCGGCCGGCGACGCGCTGATCGACCCGTCGATCACGAGGCGGCTGATACCGAAGTTCGCTCGCGCCGCACGGCCTGACTCACTGATCCCGGCCGGGCTGCGGGAGCTGACCTCGCGGGAGCTCGATGTCCTGCGCCTGCTCGCCAAGGGACTGGCCAACGCCGAAATAGCCGAGCAGCTCGTGGTCGAGGAATCCACGGTCAAGACGCATGTGAGCCGCGTCCTCACCAAGCTCGGGCTGCGTGACCGGGTCCAGGCGGTCGTCTTCGCGTACGAATCCGGATTCGTGGTACCCGAAGCGAGCTAACGCCGACTGCGAGAGCACGGAAAGACGAGAGCACAGAAAGCAGAGCGCTATGGCGAGCCGAAGGACATATGAGATTCCGCTCGGGCGCCTCTTCAGCGCCGCGCCGGGCATGCCGACGACCGACATGGCGCGCACGATCGAGCACTACCAGCGCCTTGGGTTCACGTTCTCGGCGCCCGGCTCGACTGCCGCGCCCGCCGAGGCCAGCTTCATTATTGGCGAGCGGGACGGGGTGGAGCTGCACTTCGCGCTGAAGCCGGACCACGATCCCCCCCGCGCCGCGGCCTGGGTCTACATCCACGTCGAGGACGCCGACGCGCTGAGCGCGGAACTCGACGCGTCCGGAGCCGGTCAGGGCCGATCCGCGCGCGATACCGAGTACAAGATGCGCGAGGTCGCGCACATCGACCCCGACGGCAATCTGCTGCTGTTCGGCTCGCGCCTGCAGGATGATCACGAGGCTCAGCGGGTGAGTGCCGCGATTGAGCCGGCAGGTCAGGATTCCGGCGCAGCGCAAGATCCGCGTGTCGTCGAGTTCACCGCTGCCATCACCAGGGGCGACGTCGAGTCGCTGCAGGCGCTGCTCGGGGCCGACCCTGGCCTCGCCACGAGCCTCATCAACTCGCGCACGCCGCTACATCTCTTTGCGGACGCGCCTGGCCACCGGCCCAACCCGGTTGGCGTCGTGTCTGCGCTCGCCGATGCGGGCGCGGACCTCGACGCACACGCGGTCGGAATGTGGCATCACGAGACTCCGCTGCACTGGTCCGCGAGCAACGACGACGTCGAGCTCATCGACGCGCTGCTCGACGCGGGTGCGGACATCGAGCACCCAGGGTCCTCCATCAGCGGCGGCCCGGCCACCGATTCCGCCCTGGGGTACGCACAGTGGAAGGCCCTGCGCAGGCTCTACGAGCGCGGCGCGACGATGAACCTCTCCCGCGCAGCAGCACTGGGACTGATGCCGCTGGTGACCAGCCTCGCGACGGCCTCCCCGCCGCCTGACGGCGAAGAGCTCGGCACGGCATTCTGGAATGCCTGCCGAGCCGGCCAGCTCGAAGCCGCCCGCTACCTGGCCGGGCGCGGCGCCGACATCGACTGGCGCGCTCCCTGGTCCGGCCAGACACCGCTCGACGCGGCCCGCGACTCCCGCGAGCGCGCCGTCGTTGCCTGGCTCAGCGAATGCGGCGCCAGCCCAGGGTGAGGGGCGAGCTGACGCCGACGGCGAGGCGGCCGCACGTCCCAGGCTAGGGTCTGCACTATGACGACACTCGAGGGTGACTACGAGCCGAGCCCGGCTCAGTGGGTGCGCGACCAGGTGGCGGAATACGAGGCGTCCGGCGGGCAGCGCGCCAATACGCTGCGCGACACCGGCATGCCGGTGGTCATCATTACCTCGCGCGGCAACAAGTCAGGGAAGATCCGCAAGATGGCGCTGATGCGCGTCGAGCACGACGGCGAGTACGCGCTGGTCGCCTCCAAGGGGGGTGCCCCGAGCCACCCGGTCTGGTACTACAACCTCAAGGCCGACCCGGCCTCGGTCATGCTGCAGGACGGCCCCGAGCCTTTCCCCGTCGACGTCCGCGAGCTCGACGGTAAGGAGCGAGAGCAGTGGTGGGAGCGGGCCATCGCCGCGTATCCGCCCTACGCCGAGTACCAAAAGCGGACCTCGCGGACCATCCCTGTCGTCCTCGCCACCAGGCGCGGCTGAGTACGTCGCGGCCGGCCAGCCGGGCTACTGCCCTGCGCCGGCTGATCCGCCAGCGACCTCGAACGACCACAACTCGCTGCTGACGGACACCGGTCGCTGCCCCGCCGAGGCACCGCCATGAGCGTGACCCGAGCCGCCGCCATGCCCGTGGCCAGCGCCGCCGCCATGACCGTGGCCGGCGCCGAACGCGGCCG
>Ga0123355_10004574_pt1 | contig 20110 bp, 22 predicted proteins | sample TergutEmb28metaG_3_FD_89872 | JGI IMG/M metagenome (GOLD analysis project Ga0123355, IMG submission 89872) | Embiratermes neotenicus P1 segment gut microbial communities from Petit-Saut dam, French Guiana - Emb289 P1 | ecosystem: Host-associated > Arthropoda: Insects > Digestive system > Gut ...
TAATCGAGGACACGCCCGGCGTGACGCGCGACCGCATATATACCGAGGCGAGCTGGAATCGCCGCGACTTTATCCTCATCGACACGGGCGGAATTGAGCCTAAAACCGACGATTTCATTCTCAAGCATATGCGCTTGCAGAGCGAGATTGCTATCGAAACAGCTGACGTCATCCTCTTTTTGATGGATGTCCGCGCCGGAGCAACTGCTGACGACCACGAAATAGCACTGATGCTCAAAAAGAGCGGCAAGCCCATAATTCCTGTCGTCAATCGTATTGACAACACAGGTGATACTCCCGCGGAGTTTTACGAGTTCTATGAACTCGGCTTTGATATCGAACCACTGCCGGTCTCCTCGCTTAACGGTAACGGTACAGGGGACTTGCTCGACGTTATCTGCGACAATTTTCCGCCAGCCGATCAATACGAAGATGACGACCAAGACGTTATCAAAGTCGCCGTCATAGGCAAGCCAAATGCGGGCAAAAGCTCGCTTATCAATCACATTCTCGGTGAAGAGCGGCTCATTGTTTCGGATATTCCGGGGACGACACGCGACGCAATCGACACATTTGTCGAGAACGAGCACGGCAAGTTCACTCTCATCGACACGGCGGGCATTCGTCGCCAAAGCAAAATCTCGGACAGCATCGAGCGATACAGCGTGCTGCGAGCCAAAATGGCAGTCGAGCGCGCGGATGTCTGCATCATTATGATTGATGCCGCCGAGGGTATAACAGAGCAGGACGAGCGCATCGCCGGTCTTGCTCACGAAGCGGGAAAAGCCTCTGTTTTCGTCGTCAACAAGTGGGACAAAATCGAAAAAGACAACGACAGCGTGAACGAATACACTAAGGATATCTACACCAAATTCGCGTTCATGACTTATGCGCCACTTTTGTTCATTTCAGCAAAAACAGGGCAGCGTGTGCATAGGTTATTCGAGCATATCACCTACGTCTTCGATCAAGCCAGCAATCGAATTTCGACAGGCAAACTGAACGAGGTGCTTGCCGATGCCGTAATACGTCACCAACCGCCAAGCGATAGAGGAAAAAGTCTCAAATTGCTGTATATGACGCAAACAGGAGTCAAGCCCCCCACTTTTGTCGTTTTCTGCAACAGGGCAGAGCTGTTTCATTTCTCATATCAGCGTTACATTGAAAACCATTTGCGCGACGTTTTTGGATTCAAAGGCACGCCAATTCGGCTTGTCATAAAACAAAAAGGTGAAAAGTAATACACGAGGAGCAAATCATGGAGCTAACTTTTCAAACGATTCGATACTATTTTGGGCTAATCGGCTACTTTTTTGGAAATAAAGTTTTTCACGAACTTCCGTGTCCCAAAAATTGCCGTGTTGCTTATTATTATCCCGATCAATGTGTCGGATACTGTTTTGAAGCATACACTTTTTCAATCGAAAATTTTGGCTATATTCTAGGCGCGATTCTATTAAGTGCTGCCATTGCATATTTGCTTGGTAGTCTTAATTTTGCTGTCATTATCTCTAAAGTTTTTCATCGTGATGACGTTCGTAATCACGGCTCAAAGGGTGCAGGTGCTACAAATATGCTGCGCACTTACGGAAAAGCTGCTGCGGCTCTCACGTTTGCAGGTGACTTGCTCAAAAGTATGCTAGCAGTAAGCATCGGTATGATACTTGTTGGCGAGATTGGTGCTTATCTAGCTATGTTATTCTGCGTACTTGGTCATGCATATCCGCTTTACTACAAATTCAAAGGCGGCAAGGGCGTCGCCACAGCAGCATCGGCTATATTGCTGCTCGACCCGCTTGTTTTTGCTGTGCTGATTTTGGTTTTCGTCGCAATAGTAGCACTCAGCAAGTATATCTCGGCAGGCTCAATTGTTGTTGCCGGGTTATATCCATTGCTATTTTACACATTATATCCGCTAACGCGCCCGATTCATTTGCTTGAATCCAATTTCTTGGGAATACCGATGCGAACTCTGCTTTTCGCTATCGTATTTATCGTGGGTATCAAAGTAATTTATCTGCATCGTGCTAATATTACAAGGTTATTTGAGGGAACTGAAAACAAACTATCATTTAAGAAGAAGGTCTAGAGCATGCTCAAGTTACTTCATTGCGCAGATATTCATCTGGACACGCCGTTTTCACTTGGGAATTTACAAATTGCCGAGCAGAGACGTGCCGAATTGCGCTCTTCGTTCGTCAACATGATGATGTACGCAAAGGAAAATTCAGTTGATGTCCTGCTGATCTGCGGAGACTTGTTCGACTCAAACGAGCCTACGCCGGTGACGATTGAGATGGTACTGCGAGAATTTGCCGCCGTACCCAACATGCAAATTGTGATAACGCCAGGCAATCATGATTCATATTGCTCGGGCTCAGTGTATCAAAAATATCAATTTCCGACCAATGTGCATATTTTCGCGAACGAATATGCCGAACGTCTTGACATTGACCGATACAACTTGAGTATTTTCGGCAATGCTTGGCACGGCAAATCATATAAAAATCCGCTTAAATCGCTGACAATGCTTGATGAACGGCGTATCAATGTCGTATGTGCACATGGCGATCTATACTCCTCGTCGCACGAAACAATTACTACAGCAGAAATTCGTGCCGCGGGTGCCGATTACGTCGCTCTCGGACATATCCACGCAGGTACTGAACCTATCCGCGAGGGTAAGACATATTACGCCTACAGCGGCAGTCTTGAAGGGCGAGACTTCGGTGAACTCGGACCTCGCGGGGCATTAATGCTTACACTGGACAAGCAAGACGGCACACTCAGTTTTCGAAGCAACTTCGTGCGATTTTCTCGTCGTCGCTATGAAATTCTTAAAGTGGACATCGGCGGAATAAGCGATAATGACATGTTGTACGAGATATTGCAAACTTCGCTTGGTGAGCAAAAATACGGCGAGGACACGCTACTGCGTGTGATTTTGACCGGTGAAGCCAATCCTGCGCTGCGAATTAATACCGCAGCATTGCGCTCGGCTGGAGAGCGGCTATTTTACGTTGAAATCGTGGACAAAACTATTCCGAAAATTGACTTTGCTGAACTTGAAAATGACCCGACCATTCGTGGTGAATTTTATGAACTACTCCTCCCATTGTTAGGGCAAACGGAGCGAGATGAGAAGACCCTCGCCGATTTGGCTTTGAGATATGGACTTGCTGCTCTGGCAGGCAATGATATCATCGATTTTTAGATTATAGATAAGGAGATTGTCGCAATGCGAATCATAAGTATACACATCAAACGTTTTGGTCCGCTCTGCGACATGAATCTTGATTTATCCGATGGTATCAACGTCATTGAGGGCAAAAATGAATCGGGCAAAAGCACTATTGCTGCATTCATCAAATTTATGTTATATGGTTTGTCAGCCAAAAGCGAAAGCAATCAAATTCCTGAACGTCAACGCTTCCCGTCATGGGAAACGCGAGAAGCGTCGGGCAGCATGTTGTTATCCTATGGCGGGAAAAGCTACCGCATAGAGCGACAATATTTTTACGGGCAAAAGGGAAGTAACAGCGAATTTTTCAAAGTTTCCGATGCTATTAGTGGTGAAGAAATCCCTGGTACTCCTGAATCGCTGTTTTGCCATGTACCCGAAGATTTATACAAGCGCAGTTGTTTTATCGGTCAATTGGAGGGCAGCCGTATTAACGGCGGCGATCTGCACGAAGCTATCGAAAATCTACTCTACTCGGGTGACGAATCGATAAATATACAGCGTGCCATGAAAAAGCTGGACGATGCCCGTATATTGTTGCTGCACAAAAATCAAAAAGGCGGGAAAATCTTTAATGTCCGCTGTGAGCAAGAGCAGGAAATGCGACTGCTGCACGAAGCTAAACAACTTAACGAACATTTTATTGAAATGCAGAAGCGTGCAGAGGACAACAAAAAAATCCTCATCGGCAATCGTGCCAAGCTAGCCGAATGTGAATATCAAATTAAGTATACCGACGCAGCGCGCCGACTTCGCCAAATCCGTACTTCGCAGCAGGCAGAAGATGACTATCAACGGAAAAATGAACAACTGGCGAGCTACAAAAAAGCACATATCAAGAACGATTTTCTGCCCGACGGTGACTATCTCATCATGCTCAAGGAGCACAATGATGAGATGCGGTCTATGGCTACTGAATTGGAAGAGTTAGACTTTGACATCAAAGTTGTAGATTCCAAACTTGCGGACGCTGCCGTGTATTCTGCAGAAGAAAACGTGCCACTTGACCAAATCGCACGCAATAAAACCAAAACGGCAGTATTTTTGGCGAGCGGATTTATCCTTGCGCTAATGTCAGCTGCTGTGTTCTCGCTCATATATTTGGATGTACTCAATCTCGAAGAGCGATTGTATATGCCGTTTCTTTCTGCTGCAGGAATTGGCATGACGTTTGCTGCCAGCAGTATTATCAGCGCATTTCTCTATCGTCGCCGTACAAAAAACATTTTTCGCAGTTACAGGGTCAAAACAGTGAGCGAGTTGAGCAAAATCGTTGAAGAAATCAATCATAATCGAATGATTTTCATGTCGCTCGAAGAGAGCCGTGATAAGCTAATTGCATTTCAAAAAGAGATAACGGAAGCCAAATCTGCTAAATTCATCGAGATACAGGCTCTACTTGCCGAGTACGACATTTTCCCTGTGGACATCGGCGGCGCATATGCTGCCGAATCAGAAATTGAAGCGATAATCAGCAGTATGGACAGGCTTGCTGCCGAAGTCGAACAGAGTGAGAGTTATAAACAGGCTGTCGCTATTCCATATACTGAACAAGAGGAGGCGACATGTGTTGCAATTCTATCGTCAGGCTCGCCAAACGACAAGATTGAGGGTGACGATTATGTTGAACTCATCAAACGGCACAATTTTTACAAGCAAACTACCGAGGCATTGACTCATAAACACCACGAGTCTGAAAAGAAACTCTCTGAAATGAGCGTGCGCGTAGTTTCTCCGAATGTCATCATCGAGCGTATAAAAGCATTGCAAGAAGAAGAAAGACGTTTGCTCCGAACCCACGATGCTTATGCCCTTGCGCATGAAAAACTGGGCGAAGCGTCGCATAGTTTGCGCTCGAAAATTGCGCCTCGTTTGTCCTCTGCTGCGTCAAATTTCATGCGTAGTGCCACAATGGAAAAGTACGAAAATCTCAACGTGGACGGCAAAATGTCGCTCCACTTTACTGAAAGTGCTGACGGCGGCAAGCGTGAGGTCGGTTTCCTCTCCGCCGGAACGCAGGATTTGGCGTACATTAGTCTGCGCTTGGCGTTGATTGACCTTCTGTTCAAGAAGGAAAAACCGCCGCTCATTTTTGACGAGAGTTTTGTGCGCCAAGATGAAACACGTCTTGCTGCTACTCTCAAAGCAGTCGGTGAATACGCGCACGAAAATCAAGTCATCATCTTGACCAGTCAGAACAGGGAAGCGCGCGTGCTGGATGGGGTGGGTGAATACAATCACGTGCAGCTTGGCTGAGGAGGCGCAGCATGAAAACATTATACCTTTCCGACCTCGACGGGACATTGCTCCACTCGAACGCGCAAGTGTCCGACTATACGACGAGTGTCGTGAATCGTGTCGTCCAAAGCGGTGGACTGTTTTCATACGCTACTGGGCGTTCGCATATCAAGGCGGCACCAATCATTGCCGGATTGAATATCGAAATACCGGTGATTTGTCACAATGGCGCATTGACTTTTGACAGACACGGAAAAATGTTGAGTAAAAATCTCTTTACTCGTGACGAGGTTGATTTTATTGCATCAACAATGAACAAGCACGATATACTGCCGATTATTTATGCCTATATTAACGGAGTAAATAATTTTTCATACATCAAGCACCATTACAGTGGCGGCATGCGCAAATTTCTTGATGACCGAATCAATAACCCACGCCGTCGAGAAGTGCACACTTTGGAAGAGTTGTTTCAAGGCGATGTATTTGACGTGATTTGCATCGAAGAAGCAGAAAAACTCGATGCGATAAGTACGGCGTTCTCGATGTATTCGGATAGCATTACATACGGTAAAGATTTTTACTCGGATGATTTATGGTTCGAAATGACAGCGAAAAATGCGACCAAAGGCATAGCTGCACTTGAATTGAAATCTATGCTCGCCTGCGATAAACTTGTCGTTTTTGGCGACAACATGAACGATATTTCTATGTTTTCAGTCGCTGATGAGTGCTATGCAACGGCGAACGCCGTGCACGAACTGAAAGAAATCGCCACCGCCGTGATTGAGTCGAACGACGACGATGGTGTCGCAAAATGGCTCGAGAAAAATGTCTTGATTTAGACTGAATTATCCCGATTGTTGGTATTCCCCATGCAACAATTAATCCTATTCTGCCTACTCGTTTTCGTCGTCCGTGTGCTGGACGTAACAATTGCCACTACGCGCCTGATCTTCATGGTCAAAGGCAAAATCACGATATCCGCACTCATCGCGTTCGGCGAGTCATTTATCTGGTTCATGCTTGTCCGTGAGGCACTTACCCATACCGGCGAAGGTGCAGTTTTCGTCGGAATTGCTTTTGCAGGCGGATTCGCTGTCGGAACGCTTATCGGCGGCATTGTCAGCGGTAAGATTATCACCGGTTCAATGACATTTATGGTCATCACGGACAAAGTTGCCACGGCGAATATCGACAAAAACATCCGCGAGGCGGGTTACGCGGTCACGATCATCGACGCGCGCGGTCAAGATGAAGACATTCAGCGGCACATGATGTTCATTGAAGTGGACAAGAAAAAAGCCTCGAGCCTAAAGTCGCTAATCAAGGAGCTTGACCCGCGCGCTTTCATCGTCGTCAATGAAAGCCACTCGGTTCAGAATGGATTTTTGCCCCGATAGCGAAAAAAGTCTTGATTTTTTTGAAAAAATATGATATACTTGTGAAGTTGGAGCGAAAAACACTTCAACTTTGTACGCCGGAGTGATGGAATTGGCAGACGTGCTGGATTCAAAATCCAGTGGTGGCAACACCGTGCGGGTTCGACCCCCGCCTCCGGCACCATTAAGCGAAGCGTGAGGCTGGAGGGTTTGAGTTTGGCGAAATTATTTGCCGCCGGGGCAATTCACTTGTCCTAACAGGCAAAAATTTCGTCAATGACACGAAAGCCCGCAAGCGTTAATGCAACGCGACACAATAAAATCAGGGTTTGCTCACTGCGAACCCTTTTTTCACATCAGTCACTTGAAGAAGCGAATAAAAAATCAATCAAAGGAGACCGCACATCATGAAAAAACTGCTTACTTTTGCGATTTTGACGTGTGTTTTATTCTCCTTTTTCGCAATGACAGCAAGCGCAACACTCTTCACCGAGTGCATTTGTGACGATTGCTGCTGCGACTGCATTTATTATTGTGCGTGTGAGCCAGTCATTTGCCCAACATGCGAAGTAGACATAAAAAGTGGAGAATATTCGAATCGCCAGCCGAACGCAGTATCGCGTGGATATTTGACCGATGCAGTGTTGTCATTGGCACGCTGGGCTTTTATTTGCTGCTCAAGTAAGTACAATATACCGACTATTGTTGCTGATAATGTGCGCCTAAACAATTAGAATACCTCAAGAGCAAGGAAACCACACTCTTTTTGAGTGGGGTTGGTCTTGCTTTTTTATACAGCGGCAGCCAAGGCTGGAGCGTTTGAGTTTGGCAAAAATATTTACGAAAGAGGAAATTCACTTTTCTCTGGGAGTAAATTTTTTGTCAATGACACGAGAGCGCGCAAGCTGTCAATCATAATTCTAAGATCAACTAATTTGAGGTAAACTACTATGAAAAAAATCATAACTATTTTTGCTATACTTTTGGTTGTCCCAGTTCTATTTCTCGGATGCAATGGTGATAACGACGGAGTGCTTTCCGTCAGCGACGTGCAGCATGACCCGCTCGCTTTTACAGGCGAAATCACCATCGGCGGAAGAGTTGACGAGCGCTCACAAAACTCATTCGGCATCGTTGACCCCGCAATCAGAGCGTGCTGTGACGCATTTCTACTGATTGTCAGATATGATGGAGATACACCGATTCCGGCGATTGGTGCCAATGTGCGACTCACGGGCAGCTGGCTTGATGAACGCACGAACGATGGATTCCCAATCTTCGGCGTAACATCATTTGTCGTTAGATAGAGGAAGTATGAATACACTTAAACTCGTATCGAAAAATCTCTTCCGACGTAAGGGGCGCTTCGTCTTCACTCTCCTCGGCATCACAATCGGCATGGCATCGTTTGTTGCGCTGCTCTCGCTGGGCGGAAATATGCGTAATGAGATTACGCAACAAGCGCAAAGTCTCGGCTCGAACCTGATCGTCACGCCTGAAAATTTTTGTATATTTAATCAAATTTCACTCATCACAGGCGAACCTATCACGGAACTGATGAGCTTCGAAACATTCGAGGACATCGCCGCAATCGATGGTATCACGGCGATTCCGCACTTAACTCAACGAACCGCCATTCAGAACGAAGCGGTCGTGATTGTCGGTATTCTCCCCGCCGAAACGCGAGCTTTCCGCAACTGGGAGATGGACGAGGGTCGATATTTCAACTCGCAGGATGAGGGTGGCATTGTCCTCGGCAGAGGCAGAGCTAACCGCTTTGACTTGAATGTTGGTGACACGCTAACCGTGCGTGGGGAATCATTCCCGATTATCGGAATCCTCGATATGACCGACAGTAACGACGACGCCAGTATGTTCATGCCGCTGTCCATCACGCAGCGGTTGTATGAAAAAGAGGGGCAAATCTCATATATCTCGGTCATCGTTGACGATTTAACACGCATCGAGTACTACATGGCGGCGATTATCGATGTCGCCAGTGTCACTGTGCGAACCGACCAGCAGTTGCTCAATTCTGCGCTGAGTATCCTCGATTCGGTCAACATTACATTGCAACTAATTTCCGGCGTGGCGCTGCTGGCGGCAGCTTTCGGAATAATCAATACCATGATGACAGCTATTACCGAGCGTCGTCGTGAAATCGGAATTTTGCGCGCAATCGGTGCACCGAGTGGGGCGATTTTCAAGATTTTCATACTTGAGTCGGGCTTGTACGGCTTGCTCGGCGGCATTATCGGCGTATTTGCGGGCATTGGCGCGTCGTTCCTCGCAGCACCAATCATCCAGGGCAACGACATGCTCATGGGCATGGAGGCGGGCGTGAGCATTAACGTGCCGCTGGTGGTCATCGCAATCACATTTTCGCTCGTGATTTCTATCGTTTCCGGGGTCTATCCGGCATGGAAAGCCTCGAAACTTACACCCGTGGAGGCGATCAGCTATGAATAAACCCATCATTCGCACGGAAAATCTCGAAAAAATCTACGGCAAAAGCAACGTGAAAACCCACGCACTCAAGGGTGTGGATATTGAAATCCCTCAGGGTTCGTTTTCGTGTATCATCGGTCCATCGGGACACGGTAAAAGCACACTCATGCACCTCATCGGCGGACTTGACCGTGCGACAAGCGGGAGCATTTTCATCGACGACGTGAATATCTCCAAATTGAGCGACAGCGAACTTTCCGAGCTGCGCGCCAACAAAATCGGCTTCGTGTTTCAGTTCTTCAATCTACTGAAGAATCTCACGGCATTGGAGAACATCCAAACGGCGATGATGTTCAGCAAAATCCCACCGAAAGAACAGCGCGCACGAGCGGAATCGCTGCTTGAGCTGGTCGGACTTGCCGGCAAGGCAAACGCTAAGCCGTCCGAACTTTCGGGAGGTCAGCAACAGCGCGTTTCCATCGCTCGTGCACTTGCCAATGACCCCGACATCCTGCTTATGGACGAACCGACGGGCAATCTTGACTCAGAGTCCGAAGAAGAAGTGCTGAAGCACATCTTTGACATTCATAAGTCGGGCAAAACCGTGGTTATCGTGACTCACAGCAATGAATTGGCGGCAAAGGCGGAACTGCTTTTCGAAATTAGAGACGGAAAATTGAGTTTGTAGCAACATTTCATGAAATTTCTCTTGACAAGAGCATTTTTATGTGCTATACTAACCTATATGAACACAAATCTCACCACAAATTTCGCATACTTTAACTACTTTTACTTTGGTACAACAGGGTAAGAGCGGTTTTTGCGACTAAAAAGGTGAGTGCGAAAAATAAACGCACATAATCCCGGTAGCAAAACGCTGCCGGGATTTTTTTATTGCTACTATGATGAATATTTTAACTTTTTGGAGATGAGAATGAAAGAATTTTCGAAATTATTAGAAGTATCGGCAAGAATCGCGGGAGCAATTACGGTTGCAAGCGCAATAATTCTATTTTTCCCAAGTAGTTGGTTGCCGTTTGATATTTCAGAAGTGAGGTATGAATACGGAATAATAATCTTTATTATTTTTGTGCTTGCATTTGCGATTTGGATTTCATATTTTGTGAAGTGGGTAACGAAAATTATTATAAAGCAACATGAAAAAAAGCAAAATTTGAAATTGCGCGAGAAAATATTAGAGAATTTATCGAATAGAGAAAAAGAATTTTTGAAAGAATATTACGATTTAAGAGATACTGCAATTCAAATTGATATTGGTGATACCATGCACAAAAGATTACAGACTTTCAATGTAATTTCTCTTTCGCCGGGAAACTTTTTTGTTGATCCGTATGATTTTTCAATGCCGGGTTTTATACAGCCATGGGTATTTGATTTAATAGATAATAATCCAAACTTACTTAAAACTAAAAATACACAACAGGAGAAAAAATCATGATCGTCATCTTAAAACACGGCGTAAGCCAACAACAAACGGAAAATCTAGTGAACTGGTTCGAGTCCCAAGGGCTGCGCATCAACATGTCCCACGACGAGTACCACACCATCATCGGACTTATCGGCAAAACCGACAAAATCGACGTAGATTTGCTCGAGGGCATGGAAATTGTCGAGTCGGTCAAACTGGTCAGCGACCCATTCAAAAAGGGCAACCGCAAATACCACCCCGTGTCCACCGTCGTGGACATAAACGGCATCAAAATCGGGGCAGGGCACTTCCAAATGATTGCCGGGCCTTGCTCAGTCGAATCAGAAGAGCAAATTCTCGAAGTCGCACATCGCGTCAAAGCCGCCGGAGCGACCATGCTGCGCGGAGGTGCGTTCAAACCGCGGACAAGCCCCTACGATTTCCAAGGAATGCGCGCCGAGGGCATCGAATTGCTGCTCAAAGCCCGCGCGCAAACCGGACTTCCCATCGTCACCGAACTCATGGCGGTTGACCAGTTGCCACTGTTCGAGAAAGTAGACGTGATTCAAGTGGGCGCACGGAATATGCAGAACTTCGACCTCCTGCGCGAAGTGGGCAAATTCGGCAAGCCTGTACTGCTCAAGCGTGGACTGGCAAACACGCTGAAAGAAATGCTAATGTCGGTGGAATATATCATGGCAGAGGGCAACGATAATGTTATCCTATGCGAGCGCGGTATTCGCACATTTGAAACATACACACGGAACACGCTGGACATTTCGGCTGTGACGGCGCTGAAGGAGCTTTCGCACCTGCCTGTCATCGTTGACCCCAGTCACGCCAGCGGAATTGCACGATTCGTGAAGCCTATGTCACTTGCCTCTGCCGCCGCGGGAGCGGACGGGCTGATTATCGAGGTGCATAACAATCCTGCTATCGCCCTTTGCGACGGACCGCAGAGCCTTACTCCCGACCAGTTCGACGATTTGGCGGATAAGGTGCGGAAAGTGCTGGCGGTGGTGAACGAATAAGGTTTTGCAGGGCGTGACGACCCCGCACTCCGTTTGATGAATTCGCGCAAAACGGGCGGCGGATTGCCGCCCCTACGCAGAAATTAAAATTCGCACCGCACCCCGTTGGGGCGGGATTTACCCGCCCGCCATACTCCAAACAAAGGACAATCTCCATGACCAACCCAAAATTCTGGCACGCACTTGACACCCTACTCGCCGACCACAAAATCATCATCGACAGACCAAAAGGCACAGCACACCCCAAGCAAACAGACTTCATCTACCCACTTGACTACGGCTACCTTGACGGCACAAATTCGGGTGACGGCGAGGGAATTGATGTGTATGTGGGTAGCGGCGAGCCTTATATCGACGCTATCATCGTGTCTGTGGATAAATACAAAAAGGACAGCGAAATCAAAATCCTCATCGGCTGTACCGAGGAAGAAAAGGGCATTGCCTTGCGTATTTACTCGGAAACATATGATAGCTTGCAGGGGATTTTAGTGAGGAGAACAACATGAACCCAATTGATTGCGGATTTACGCACGACAACAAAATATTCCGTTTGCGCGCTTGCGGAATTATCATCGAAAATGACTGCGTTTTGATGGCTGGTAACGAGGGCGTGAGCTTTCTTTACTCCATCGGCGGCGGAGTCCATCACGGCGAAACGGCAGAAGAAGCAGCAATTCGTGAAGTTTTCGAGGAAACAGGCGTGGCGTACGAAGTTGAACGGCTGGCATTCATCCATGAGAACTTTTTCACCATGCACGAAGGCGTTTTCAAGGACAAAGAATGGCACGAAATTGCGTTCTACTATCTCATGAAACCGCGCGGAACGCAAGATGGCGTGATATGTGATAGCGACACCCCTGACGGTGACGAATTCATTAAATGGATACCGCTCGGGGAGTTGAAAAATCACATTGCATACCCCGAATTTTTCATTGAAAAATTACAAAATATGCCTGATGTCATGGAACATATCGTGACGAGGGAGTAGGGGCGACCCTTGCGGTTGCCCGCTAAATAAATCTACGCCAATTAAAACGGGCGAACACTGTTCGCCCCTACAGGGTGCAGCATAATTTTCGTTGTCCTTGTAGGGGACGGCGCCCCGACGTCCCGTCGATGGATTCGTACCAAACAAACGGGCGGGTAAACGCCGCCCGAACCACCCCGTCGGCTGCGCCGCCACCCCTCCACAGAGGGGAATTGGACACTAAAATCCGCACCACACCCGTAGGGGCGCGCATTGCGCGTCCGCCAAAAATAAGAATCATTGGAGAAAACACCATGTCAGAAATCACACCAAAAGCCGCCGTGTGCGAAATGTGCCTCGGCAAACTTATATTCAGAAACTCGGAAATGTTCGAGTGCGAAAGTTGCGGCACGAATTATCCGAAAGACTGGGTAAAAGCCAAAATACAAGAAATCACAGGCACAGTCAAGATAGATGGCACAGTAAAAGTGCAATTTGACGGCGATGTTGTCGGTGGCGAAAGCGCGGACGCGATGTATACCCGCGCCCTTGATTGGCTGAACTTGCAAAACCAACAAAAAGCAATTGCCACGCTCAAGGATTTGGTCGAAAAATATCCGGGTGATAAACGTGGATGGCAGAAACTTGCGTTGATTTTTCCTATACCAATGAATAAAGAATATTTAGATGTTGCTTTGAAATTTGACGATGAAGAATTTCGTGAAATTATTGAAAAAGACAAAGTTAAAAGAGAAGAAGAAGCAAGGATGTTATGCGATCATATTAGGAATAGTAATGGTATGGAATGGATAGAAAAATTATTTACGAAAAATCAAACGGGGAGCCTTACATCATCGATAAATCACAAATATAGGAATTTATCATGCGTTGATGAATTAATTGCAGAAGGAAAATTGTGTGCCGCTATATTTAATAATAGTTTAAGCAAAATTGAAAATATCTTATATAAAAATAAGCGTGACTATGTTGAAAGAATGACCATGTTAAGAGGCTTTACTTTTGCTCTGCAAGAATTATTAAATATACATAACCCTGTTTATTGTTTGCCAACGTATGAATTGAGAGCAGAATTTATTTTTAATAATTTAATATATTTAAGTGGCACTAATGACGGAGAATATGTAGGCTATTGGAAAGAAAGTGATATTTATTTGTCACAAAACGCAATACAAGACTCATTTTCCGAAATAGAAAGACGATTAAAATCTTCGTTGTGTCTAAAATGCGGAACAAGAAAATCATTATTGAGCGGCAAATGTCCCAAATGCAAAGTTTAACATAATAAAACCAAAGGAAACCCCATGACCATAGCAATCACAGGCCTCGGCCTCATAGGTGCCTCGCTCGCCAAGGCGTATAAAGCCGCCGGGCACACCGTTTACGGCTACGACATTGACACCACCGTCACCGACCACGCCATTATGACGGGCGTCATCGACGCAAAATTGGACGACAGCAATCTTGCCGAGTGCGAGCTTGTCCTCGTTGCCCTTTACCCCGGTGCGACTATTGATTATATTGAGCGCAACGCCGCCAATTTTGCTCTCGACACAGTCGTCATTGACTGCGCAGGCATCAAGCAGAGCATATGCGAACGCGGATTTGAACTTGCGCGTGAACATGGCTTCACTTTCATAGGCGGACACCCCATGGCGGGACTGCAATTTTCGGGGTACAAGCACTCCACCGCAATGCTTTTCGACGGCGCGACTATGATTATCGTGCCCGAGCGCAGCGACGACATGGCATTCCTCGACCGCATCAAAAATATGCTCACGCCCGCCGGTTTTGGCAAGGTTACGGTCAGCACGGCGCAACGCCATGACGAGATTATCGCATTCACCTCGCAGATGGCGCATATTGCCAGTAACGCCTACATCAAAAGCCCCACCGCCACCGACCACAAAGGCTTTTCGGCGGGCAGTTACCGTGACATGACCCGTGTGGCGCAGCTTAACGCCGAGATGTGGACACAGCTGTTCATCCCTAACCGTGATGCGCTGTTGCGTGAATTGGACGGATATATCGCCTCGCTGACCGAGTATCGTGACGCCATTGGGGCGGAGGATGGGGAAACCCTGGTGCGGCTATTGCGAGAGGGAAGTGAGCGGAAGGTGTTGGTGGAGAACGAATTGTAGGGGTCGCACCCCTGGGCGACCCGCCGAAACGATACAGTCCAAACGCTGTGTAGGGACGGCAACCTGCCGTCCGCAACGCTGGATACGCACCAAACAAACGAACGACCGAGGGCGGTCGTCCCTACATAGACAAAGTAATTCGTGGCTATTCTTACAAAAACCAAGGAGAAACCCCATGCAACGAATAATGATAATGGGTTCGTCAGGTAGTGGCAAAAGCACTCTTGCGCGACAACTCGGCGAAATTACGAAAATTTCTGCCTATTATATGGACGGATTACGCTTTACTTCAAATAGAATGGAAATACCGAAAAATGAATTTCGTGCGAAACAAACAGAAATAGTCGCAAAAGAAAGTTGGATATTCGAGGGGAATTCTCTTGGCACAATGGCGCAACGCATGGAGCGTGCTGACACAGTAGTTTTTATAGATTATAATCGCTATTTTTGTTTATATAGAGTTTTCAAACGGCGTATTCAAATTCTAAAAAAGCCGCGCTTAGAAATGCCTGACGATTGGATTGATAAAGTAGAATGGGAGTTTATAAAATGGATATGGAATTATCCAAAGCGAACTCGACCAAAAATTATTGAGGCTATGAACACCAGCGGTAAGCAGATATATCACCTTAAAAGTCGCAAGCAAGTTCGTGCATTTGTTGAAATGATGATAGAAATGTATTTATAAAACATTCAAAAACGCAGATAACCATGTAGGGACGGTCGCCCTCGACCGTCCGCAACGCTGGATTCGCACCAAACAAACGGACGACCGAGGGCGGTCGTCCCTACATGGACTACAAAATCCGCACCGCTAAGGAGACAATATGCAAAATATCGAAACAACACGCTTGATTTTAAGAAAGTTTAATGTCGATGACTTTGACGCACTACATAGTTACGAAGGTAGAAAAAAATCCAATCAAAAATTATAATTGGGCAATTACATTGAAAGATAGTGCACAATTAATTGGTGGATGTAGCTATGATGTGAACGGCACTTGTGGTGAAATTGGATGGATATTGCACCGAGATTTTTGGCAACAGGGATATGGTACAGAAATTGGTAGTGCATTGCTGGAATTTGGATTTGTAACGCTAAATTCACGGAGAATAATTGCCGAATGCAATGCCGAAAACATAGGCTCTTGGCGAATTATGGAGAAAATCGGAATGCGACGTGAGGGGCGTTTTTTAGACGCAATGCCACCGCACAAAAAATCAGATAGAGAATATAATGATGCGCTTTTATATGCAATTTTGCGCAGGGAATGGGAAGAAGAGCAATGACCACCACAATAAGACTCGCTACGCTTGATGACATAACGCAAATACAGCGACTAAACGAAGAATTTTGGCAGTACAATGCCGAATTGATGCCGTATTATTTTAACGCTGGCAAAGACAACGGCGAATATCCCCGAAACATGATAAGCGGCGAGGACAGCGATATTTTTGTTGCGGTTGCCGAGGATGAAATAATCGGGATTGCTTGCGTGAAAGAGGACGTGACACCACCCTATGCGGCTATTGTTAGGCGCAAATTCACTCATATAAACGATGTGTTCGTGACCGAGGAGCATAGAAACAAAGGCGTTGGCAAAATGCTTGTTAATGCGGTTAAAGAGTGGAGCAAGGCGCGAAATCATGATTATATTAACCTCTCTGCTTTGTCGAATAACAAAAACATTTTGGATTTTTATGCCGTGTTAGGATTTGAAGTAACGGAATATGTAATGAAATATAGGGTGTAGGGAATAAAGGAGATTAAACATGGAAAGAAAATTATTTATTGAAGATGATGTTTTGGCGTTAGTGCAATACACAAAAGATGATGATATGGATTTATATAACTGCAGATTAGATATGGAAACGCAACGAGCATTTAATACCAAAATTCCAAAAGAACACAATATGTTGGAACAATTTCCGTTTGCACAAAGTGTATGGAAAAATCCTTTTGCGGCTGTTATATTGGAAAAAGAAAACAACAAAATTATCGGAGCAGTAATATTTTCGCCGCCACCATATGATGACGATAATTGTTTGGCAATTTACATATATAATCCATACAGAAAAATGGGTTACGGAGCAAGAGCCTTTTATCTTGGGGCAAAATATTGCTTAGAAGAAATAGGAGTTGAAGTTGTTGGTTCAAGTTGCTATGAAAATAATGTGGCATCGCAAAAAATGCACGATAAATTGGGGTTCAAGAGATTAGAAGACAAAGACAGTCATGAAATTTGCGACTTCACAGGTGAGCCAATTATACAGCACGAATATTATGTAACTAAATCAATGTTGAGGAAACCGTTATGACCACAATTCCAATCCACACATCACGACCCTACAACGTCCACATTGGCGCAGGGTTGATACATAAGGCGGGGGAATATCTGAACGCTGTTGTAGGGGCGACCGTCCTCGGTCGCCCGCAACATGGGGTTCGTACTGCACAAACGGGCGACCGGGGTCGGTCGCCCCTACAGGACAACGAAAATCACACCATCGCCCTGATCACCGACACAAACGTCAACCGCTTGCACGCCGCTACCCTGGAATCCTCCCTAACTGCTGCCGGATTTCGTGTGGTCAAGTACGTCACACGCCCCGGAGAGGGCAGCAAGAGCATACTCAACTACGCTCGCTTGCTGAATTTTCTTGCGGAGGAGCAAGTCACACGCACGGACACCATCCTCGCTTTTGGCGGTGGGGTGGTGGGCGACCTTGCGGGCTTTGCCGCCGCATCGTATCTTCGTGGAGTGCGGTTCGTCCAGTTCGCCACCAGCCTGCTCGCCGCTGTGGACAGTAGCGTGGGGGGCAAAACAGGGTTGAATCTTGCCGCAGGAAAGAATCTCGCAGGGGCATTCTGGCAGCCCGATGTGGTGCTGTGCGACACCGAAGTGCTGCTCACTCAGCCCAAACGTCGATTCATGGATGGAGTGGCTGAGGTTATCAAGCACTCCATCATTTCAGACGCAGATTTGTTCGATGAATTGCGCAACAAAGACGCAATTCATCAAAATCTCGCCGAAATCGTCGCGCGGAACGTGCAAATCAAAGCGGACATCGTCAGCCGTGACGAGTTGGAGCGTGGGGAGCGTGCCTTGCTCAATTTGGGTCACACGGTGGGACACGCCATCGAGCGGCTGTCGGGGTACAAAATTACCCACGGTCACGCGGTTGCCATGGGTATGTCAGTAGAGGCGCACGCCGCCGCTCGTATGGGCGTGTGCAGTGCGGAAACTGCACGGAAAATCGATGAAATCTTGGTCGCCCACGACTTTGATATTACTTGCACTTACGATGGGTCAAGCCTTGCCGCCGCTATGCTGACCGATAAAAAGCGTAGCGCGGACATCCTCACATTTGCCCTGCCGCAGGAGATAGGGAAGTGCGTTCTTGTGCCTGTGAAAGTGGCAGAACTTACAAAATTTATATCAACTCTGTAGGGATGACCGCCCTCGGTCGTCCGTCGATAAGTGCACAGCATCCGTAGGGACGGCAATCTGCCGTCCGCAATATTAGACACGCACCACACAAATCGGGCAGACACAAGGTCTGCCCCTACATTGACAAAGGAATTTTTCATATGTACCTCCATTACTACTACAACCGTGATCTCGGTCCTTTCAAAATGCTCACCGACTTGCCCATCGAACAAGCGCGACAACTCATCACCCAAAAAACAGCAACAAAAAGCACGAAAAATACCGATGTTGAAGGCTTTCTGCGCATGAGATATGACTGCGATGCTCGCTTGCACCGCGAATTTGCCGCTCGCGGTGGTAAAATCACGCGCCAAAACCCCGTATACATGATGCTAGGCGACCATCCACCATGGGCAACGGCATACGAAAACCCCGCAATGATAAAAATTCCCCTCGCCGAAATCGACCCCATGACCGTATCTTTCACATACGGCGACAGTTTCGTCGTCCTCAACCCCGGTAAATTCGAATCAGAAGAATATTGGGGCAAAGTGTACTTTCGTGATGAAATTTTGGAACTGATAAACCGCATCGGCTACCCACCCCAAGTGGAATACGACTTCAAAGACGAAAATTACGCTAAATACACTCCCGCCGCCGACCACCTGCTGTACGTCGAGGCTCACGTGTGGTGCGATGATTTGTTGGATAGGTATAAGTGAACCCGTAGGGCGTGACCATCGGGCACGCCGTGACATTAATTTGAACCCAACGAACGGCGCGCCGGGGTCGTCGTGCCCTAAAAAAAATCTCCCAAAAAAGGACTTCCCCCATGGCTTATTGGCTAACTCACCTGCGTATCGCAGACAAACTCCTTGATAAACTCGACATACCATCCCCCACTCACTTTCTTGTCGGTAACATCGCCCCCGATTCAGGTGAACTAGTACCGGGAACAACCGCGACATACGTGCCAACGTCCGCAGTGTCTCATTGGAGAGACTTTGAAAACCTTCCCAATGCAAAACTATTCGGAGAAAAATATTTCTCAACGCAACATAATCCCGAAACTATCTCTTTCTATCTTGGCTATTATGCTCATCTCGTTGCTGATTACTATTTCCATCGCGATATTATCAAGCCAATGCGCGAAAAATTCGCTGACGAATACGAAACTGATAAAAATGCCTTCATATGGGCTACGCGTAAAAATCAAACCAACCTCGAGTATCTCTATTTAACCGAAAACCCAAACATGCACGCCTGGCATGCATTCCGCGAAATCACCGCATTTCCCAATACCTACCTCGACTATTTCTCCGAAACGGCAATCGAAAAACGAGTAGCATTCATAATCAAATATTATGAAAATTATCCCGCCTTTTCTGAGCGTGAATTTAAGTATATCAACAAAAAAGATGTTGATAACTTCGTAAACGTCGCTGTAGACATTATTGCGAAAAATATTAAAGAAACATGAGTAAAACAATGACCCTCACCCTCCTCCGCCCCACAAAATCCTACGAATCTGCTATCATGGACTTTCGCCAAGAACACATCGACCGCGGCGAGCAGCGCATTAACGGTAGTTGTGGATTGAACAAATGCGCCAACTTCGACGAATGGCTTGAACTCGTATATCAGACCGAAAACGCTGAAACTTCACCCATGAAATTACCCGCCACCACTTACATTTCAGTGCGGGAAAGTGACGGAAAAGTAATCGGCACAATCCAACTGCGCCATTATTTGAACGAAGAATTCGAAACCAAAGGCTACGGACA
>Ga0123355_10004575_pt1 | contig 20107 bp, 14 predicted proteins | sample TergutEmb28metaG_3_FD_89872 | JGI IMG/M metagenome (GOLD analysis project Ga0123355, IMG submission 89872) | Embiratermes neotenicus P1 segment gut microbial communities from Petit-Saut dam, French Guiana - Emb289 P1 | ecosystem: Host-associated > Arthropoda: Insects > Digestive system > Gut ...
CCTATGAAGATGGAACCGATAGTGAGTTCCGAAACGTCGGCAATTAAATCTCAGACGCCGGGGAATTACCCAAAAAGGAATAAATTACATTTACAACACGGCGAAAGCTTAAAAAGAAGAACATAAATTCTTAGATAAAAGCTTTTGTACTGTAATACTACATGCACACACTTTAAAACCTGTAGTTTCCAGGATTAAAACAGGGAAGACTGTGAGGTATCACGGCATGCTTAACAAACACGTACTGAACACCCACCCTTGACTGTGAATTGCAGAGGGCCACACATTCCACAAATGAAGTCAGTGCATCATTGTTACCAGGTATCATAAAACAGAGAAAAAAATACCAATTTCACTATGACATCAAAATGTTGGACTGAGTCTTCTGCAATGTGATATCCTGAACATGAGGGGAGCAGTTCATCTGAAATGTTGGCAAGTGTCTATCAGGCTGCACAGCAGCACATCCTAGAAGACCTGAATCATCCTCAACACTTTCAGGGATGCAAGCATCACCAGACAAGGATTTGGTAGACTTAGACAGGCTATTATAAAAGGCTGAGGGTAAAAAAGTTACACTCGCCAAGGCCCCTCCAAAAAAAATATATATATACCTAATAATTTAATCTGAATGAGCGGTAAATTACTATTTGAGATTTTCAACTATGATGGGAAGGTAGTCACCTGAGAATCAGAGATATAGCAACATCCACATTAAGATCCATGTGACCTGCTCATTAATGTTACAGCAAAGGAATTCCAAATTGAAGTTGCAGGTGGCAAAACTATAGCAACAGTACAGTCCATTCTGACTTTCTGGAAGACAAAAACAGTCAACTGTGACACACACAGCCAACACTGTGGTCCAGTAATATCATCTATTCATGTTCACCCTCTCATCAGTCCCAGTTTGTTAGACTTCATTACCACTGAATGCCACAATAAACTGTGACTCTTTACCATTTTCTTGCCTTTCAAACAGTAACTGCACTGTCAGATAAGCCAAAGTGCAACAGGGAGTTTTCAAAGCAGAAGACCAAGTATACTTCAACAGTTGTAATACTGTGTGAGATGGGAGCTTCTGACAGTGGTGCTGCTGCTGCTGCAGAACCAGAACCACATATCCTGGGGTGCAATGCTCTGTCACTGGGTGAGCAGTTCCAAAAATGTTGAAGGATCAGAATGCCTGCTTGTACCTGTAGATGAAAGCAGTATGATCCCTCAAAATGGAAGGCAATGCTCAACTGCTCACCCAATGCCAGAGTGTCACATGGAGACCAGAATCCTTAACAACACTGCATGAGAATCTTACATCTCACAGTCACAAGTCCATTCAGCAGATTCTAATGTGTTGGACTGCCACTAAGAATACTCTAGGTAATAAATTAAAGCTGTAATTCAGTTGCAGTGTTAACTGAAACATCATTTCAACAAAACTTCACCAGTGAAGACCCTTACCCTTTCTCCGCCTCTTCTTTGGCATCTCCTGAGCAGAAGCAGAGACCAGGCACTGTTGTACAGCTGTTGGATCATCTGCATCATACAGTCCTTGTACTTGAAATGGCAGAACACATCTTGTATTAAGATTTGGATATCTAGTGTGAGGATCAAGAGTGTAAGAAGTTGTGTCTCTCTGCAGGTTCTCAGGTGTTGTTTGACCCAGCAGTCTGTATACAGACTCTCTCTCAGCCAGAACATCCAGTGGTGTGGCCTGTCCACTGCCCCAGCTTTTCACTGCCCAACAAGCATCTAAAGAACTCAAAAAACCTCGGGCACAACCTGATCCTGTTGGCCAGAAAGGCTGAAATAAAATGTTAAAACATCAATCCACACATACAGTAACTGCATCAGAACTGATTAACCAATACCACTTTTTGGGGGGTATGGACGGACATGCAACCTTTACAGCTCTCAATACACATTTTCCTCTCCATACAGTATCTACTGTAACTACTCTCAATACACATTTTCCTATCCATACAGTATCTACTGTAACTACTCTCGATACACATTTTCCTATCCATACAGTATCTACTGTAACTACTCTCAATACACATTTTCCTATCCATACAGTATCTACTGTAACTACTCTTATTAACAATAACTTTTGCCTTTCCACCTCCATTCCTAGTGCTTGACTTCTCATTTGGTTTCACCATTCACACCTTACCTTACACAGCACATGTTTCTATCCCCCTCAATTCAGTACTACTGGTTTATCTGTTTTTTTTTTTACGGCTAACTCTGTATTAATATTGAGCCATCAACTACTCAAAAATTGCACTCTTCACATTTTCTATGTCTCCAAGCTGCAGTAAACCAATACTTGACTACCTTTACAATCCCCCAAAATTAACAGAAATCTTAAATGACCAAAACATGTAACATGAGATATCCTGAAGCTTTGAATGATGTCAGAAACATCAACTGAACAATTAAGGACATTCTTATTCCTACACAATGTAATAAAAGTGTGCAGCTAAACCCACTTGCATACTGCAAATTAGTTGTACTTTATAAACTGCTGTACTCTTTGCTAAGGTGCTTTGAAATTCATGTCTGATACACTTTACTTTACTCTCATTTAGATGACTTGTAATTATGGCCATCAACTGCTGACCTGCGGATCACAAGAGACGTGACAGAGTGGATGTTACGGTAACGGTAGGACCGTCAGAAACACACTATGGGGTGGGGTGGGGTGGGGGGTAACTTATGGACAAGGACTGCAGATGTCACACAGCCAGGAGGCATTAGAGTCCAGTACAGTGACATGCTGCACACTCCACAGCAACTGGCGTCACACAAATGAATACTCCAAGTTTCAAGCAGTTGCCTGACATTCAGTGCACAAATTTTACCTTTCCAATATGATGAACCAAAGGAACTAATTCATGCAACTGTAATTTGAAACTGCATGAAAGTAAGTACTTGAAAGCAGTTTATGCAATGTGCATACCACCGTACGCTGAATGTTAATGGCAAGGGTATTTGTGTGAAGTATACACACAGTAAAACATGGGGCCTTTCAAACGAATATTATTCATTTAAAAATCAGAAATCAAATTCCTTTATTATGAAGTACAGCTTCAAAAAGTGATATCAACTGTAATGCCTACTGACTGCTGTCACAATAAAAGCACTGTAGAGATTCCTATCATGCAAACAGCATTAAGCCAAAATACATAATTCTTAGGAATATAAACTCTTTCCTGAGGAAATAAGTAAGTACAGTTCACAGAACTGTGTTACATCTGACAATAAATTCTCCTTCTGAGAGCCCAATGATTATTCCCACAACATTTCCTGTCATGGTCATAATATGAGACTGATATTGTAACTGTGTCACCTGGAATATGTTTATGTAAATTTCTGTAGCTACTTATGATGCTATTTGTGATTTAAATAAGCTACCTCCAGGTCTTCACAAACAGCAGTTTTTTTTCAGACTCAGTTCACACATAATCCTCCACGACATTTCTTTTATCTCAGTTTCAATTACAGAAGCACATGCATAATGAAGTTTCAAGAGATAAATCCACAAATTTTATCAACCTGTGGGTTCAGGTATTCTGTGATGTGACACGGTATCGTTGGGCAAGATGGTGACACTGTATTGACAGGCAAGACGGCGACAAAGTATCACTGGACAAGAAGGTGACAATGTATCATTGGACAAGAAGGTGACATTGTATCGTTGGGCAAGTAGATGACACTGTATCGTTGGGCAAGAAGGTGACACTTTATCATTTGGCAAGAATGTGAAACTATTGTTGGGCAAGAAGGTGACACTGTATCACCAGGCAAGAAGGTGACATTGTATTGTTGGGCAAGAAGGTGACAGTGTCGTTGGGCAAGAAGGTGACACTGTATCGTTGGGCAAGAAGGTGACAATGTATCATTGGACAAGAAGGTGACATTGTATCGTTGGGCAAGAAGGTGACACTGTATCGTTGGGCAAGAAGTTCTCAGTGTTTTGATCACTCTTAGCACTTTCATCTTTGGAGTCAAGCAGCCCAGAAAGACTTCTAGGACCACTCGCCCAACAAGAGAGTCACATCACAGCCACAGGACTGTCACGACATGCTCTCTTGTAAGTCACAACATATTTACACAGCTTGGCCTTGAAGGTTTAAATTACACATCTCCACCCATAGTGAATGAAGCTACACTCAAAGACTTTTAGTTACCATGTTCTTGTTGAAAAGAACTATATGAATCAGGTTTCACTCTATCATGTGCATCACCACACTTGCGTTCCTGACTTACCTCCAGAAGGCTGTCTCCAACTAAAATCTGCAGCAATTTATGTCCATGTCTCTCTATAACACGACTAGCATTTTCCGCAGCGAACATTGATGTGAAATCAAACATGGCTACATCTGGTTGTCCATAATGGTTCACTGCAAACTCCAGGTGAGGAAGCATGTACTCAGTTGAGAAATCAGCAGCTTCCCGTGCGTATGTTTGTAAGGCATCTTTGTCAACATTCTCTGCTGCAAGGAGCTTGGCGGTATCTGGATAGTCCTGCAGAAATAATTTATAGTTACAAGAACTTCTACTCAGGAAAAAAACAAAGCATATGAATACTCAGAACAGGACAAGCATACTCAGAAAACTACAAAACACTAAGGCACAGTTACAAAGAATGTTCAATATGTATGACTTCTAGGTCATAAACATTTAATGTAGCTCACTTATTCCACTTAAGTATCATTACTTTTCAATGTGAGAATGTACGCTTACATAAATTGCGCAGTAATATTCAACTTCAGCCAGAAATCATTGTTAAGATTCCACGACAGAGGTGCAAAACTCACATGGAAAGAATGACGACAGAAAACGTTCTCATTCTGCCAAACACAAACTGAGAACAGTGATCACATTCAGTATCTGCTTGTTGCTGGTGGGAAGAGGGGGGGATAGTTTGTGGCACCTGACAAAATCCCAAGTAACAGACTGCATTCTGCAATCCTTACTGATTAGCACTAGAGTCTTAAGCAGATATCAGAAGCAAATATACAGTTGAACCCGGCTATAACAACAGCGGATTACACAACACCTCGCCTATAAAGTCACACATTTTGTGGTACCAACTACTTCCTCACTATTCACCATAACATCACACTCCTCAGTTACAAAGACACAAAACAAACAGTCCCTTTCATGATGTTATAGCCAAATTACCCTGAACTTCAGAATGCACACTGCATGTTTCAGACTGTAGCACGTGCTCGTGTGATGTGTGTGTGTGCGCGCGTGTGCATGCACCCACGTTACACATGGAAGATGGAATTCTGATGTACATGTACAATAATATGTCAAGCAAATATGACACGTGTCATATGCAGCATGCAATATGTACTTCCAAGTCTCAAATAAGTCATGGAAGGTGCATTTAAAGCCAAAGTTCTACTCATTTGCTTTACCATTTGTATGTTTTATTGTTGGCCCATGCAAGCTATAATTGACCTCAATCAGTCAAGTTAACAGAATGTGTCTTAAAATATCACCAACTTGCTATAAGTTGTATCTTCATGGGACACACACAAGGCCATCAAACTGTTTTTCATTACGAGAATCCAAGATCCATGAAGTTGGAGGCTGAGGAATTTACCAGTGGTAAGAAGATGAACATAAGTAAAAGCATGCAGTATTTCCAGTTTCCAGCAACACAGAACAGTCTTGACATGCGTGATAAACTGGCACTACCAAAACCATCATCAACAGACTCACAAACATCAGAAGCCATTTTCAATGCAAAACAAGTATTTGGTTCACAGAAATTGTGAAAACCCAGTAATTAAAACATAAAATAACCTCAAAAAGCATAAGAAGCATAATAAGTTGATTTTTAATAAAATGAAACACTTTTAGCAGAATAAAATGACTGAAAGAGAGTCCCTTTCCACAAAGCACATGCAATCAATCCCAGTTAATGAACGACTGAGTTGAGGGTGATGTGGGCAGGGAATTGACTTGTCAGCCATGTGGTCTCTCTCGGACACATCAGCAGAAGGCATGAAAGGTTGAGACAAAAGTATTAAAATGGGTGATACCAAAAGGCTGAAATCCCAAACACCAAGATTCATAAATACTGAAACTCAACTGTACATTCTTCTCTGTACAACAAAACTCGCTGCGTAATAGACACCACAAAATGTTACCATTTTCACATTCCTTACAATTATATAATATGTACAGATCTACTCTCAAAAACCCATATGAAAATGATCACAATGTAAAAATTCTGCACCCAAAACCACACACACACGCGCATGCACGCACGCACACACACTACAAAACCAGTATGTATAGGTGTTTGCTCTATATTATTGCCAAGCAGACAAGCATTACAAGAAGCACTGGATCCAACTCTTCAGGAGCAATACACCAACACAGTACTATATAAAGAGCACAGTAAATGAGAACTGCTACTCCATTTACCCAAATGTAAGACAATCCCATCCACAACCTTCAACTTTCAGGAAAATATCTAAATAGAACACATTTAACTTGGGGTACAATTATAGACTGATGCCAATTTTTCAGATTATGGATCAGGAAGAAATTCTGATCTTATATTCAGGTAAATATGGTGTATGACTGTACACAATTAGGGAGAAATATCTGTTACCTGTAAAATCACTCCTTTATCGATAAGGCTATGTTTCTTTGCTGTCATAACAAAATAGTGTGTGTCATCTTTGTAATATACAATGTTTTCCAAATCAATTCCTGTAGCTTCATATAAATCTTTGAAGAATTTCTGGTTGAAAATGAATGCAACTCCACTGATTTCTTCAACACGAGCCTCTGCTTTTGTGTGACGGTTGATAAAATTTGCTGTGATCGCAATGGCAAGCTTGCCTCTAAATTCCTTTCTCTTGAATCCTTGAAAGACATAAGAGAAAACCATATATTTTCTGAGCACCATCTTACTAAAAATTCACAGGTTCAACCAGCTTACTTGGAAATTTCCATATTACCATCAACAATGCACACATAACCTCTCACATAAACAAACATGGACTAAGAAGAAATTCCCTGTAATCAATAGCAGTCATATGAGTACTCTTATTTGGGTTAAGTATTGCAGGTTGCAAAATGTACTGAAAATAAACAAATAACAAATGCACATACAGTGTAAACTGAGGTGTGTTCAGGGTTTTGGCATCCTAAAATATTCTCAGATGGTCATAAAATTTAATCGACGTACATCACACTTTTTGTTGCTCATAGAGTGTTCACACATTACAGAATATTATTACTCCCATTAAGGTACGATGTTATATTTATTTTAAAAACACATTATATGTCCATGCTAATTTTGTTTTTTAAAACTTATCAGTTGTACACAACCCCAAAGTATCAGCCAACAAAATGTTCCAACATTACTGACTTAACAACATTTCATACATTTCGTACACAATTTAGAAGTATATTTATCTGTCCATCTACACACCAAGTTCCACAGTCCTAGATGTAACCAGTACATTGTTATTTTCCTCAACCCTTTCATGCTCAAATTAAATGCCAGCGTAGACCTCAAAAGTGACAAGGATTTAAATGGCCACCAATAATGTGCATCTTGTTGGCAACAACTTAAGGCAATTTCGGTTGTTTTCACACAACAAAAACATCAAATAAATGCACTAATGTTAAAATTATATTTTTTACACACAATTTGTCATAACTCCTAACATGTTTCAATCTATCCTGATCATCTTAAGGCAGTTAATGTACATCAATAAAGCATATATAAAACACAAATGGTTTATTCAATATATTAAGAGAACACAAACTTGACATCCTCCTGATATGAACTGCAACCTCCACATCTTATGGACCAGTTCTGCACTAATACAAATGAATCTTATAATATCTACATACATTTTATGCACAAATTTTAATACATTTAATAATCTCTTTGTGTTTTTATATATACTTTATTTACTGACGTTCAGTAACTTTCAGAAGATGATCAGATAGATTGAGATATGTCAGAGTTACAACAAATTGTGTGTACAAAATATAATTTTAACATCAATCCATCTGTTGGTCTCGTTGTGCGAACTGTTTATTAATGCACAGACATAAATAACTTTAAGATTTGGTTGTTTTATTTTAAACTTACACTGTGAGTTGACCGTGGTTGACCATCAGAAAAAAACAGTTAATTATGCATCATGTAAAAGGTAATAAAAAACCAGTATGTACAACAGAATGTGACACCGACAGCCAAACGCAGTCTACATCAGTCACTACATCACACCAAAATAGAATTCAGTCCACAGTATGTGAAGTCATATTATTATATAAATGTAATCAGACACACAAAAACATGTATTTGGCATTATGATTTGGAGTTTTAGCCTTAATTAGCCTTCATACAAATGCATCGTAACCTCAACGTGTCATCCAATTGAAAGTAATAAGTATTAAATATTATTACTGTATGTACGTCTGTCTTGGTTACCTGACACATGTATCAAATCATCTTTCCACCATATTGTGTCTCACGATCTAAGACATGTCTGGCTCTGTCATATTTTTCACAATCGTTTCTTAAACAGTGCATTATCAGAGAAATGTATTGGACATGCATTATAAACTTTTAATCTACTACACTCTACCTGAAACTTCATTTTTGGACAATTTCAGTGAGACATTACCACAAACACACCTAGGCCCTGTCTACAGAGCCTCATGTTTCGTCTGATTTGAACTAAACTTGAATTCTTTCAATAAAGTTTAGTAAGTCCCCCAGTATACAATTTCATGCAAATCATTCCAGCAGTAGCCAAGTTGTTCTGTGTGGACAGACAGACAGACAGACAGACAGGCAGCCACAATGAAGCTGTCACTTTTTACAGCTTTGCAAACACACCTAAAAATCCCAAATTCTGTAAGATAACAACCTAGTCTGAGCAAGTAGTGCATATGGAAAACGTCCACGTATGACAACATTACTGCAGTTGCTGGTTTCACACAGTTTAATTTTAAAATTAGATGTTTATGCCCTTCATGTGATGTTGTGGAAGTTTAGAAGTAATGAAACTCACCATCCAGTGTATTTCTCTTCCCATCTGCGCCAATGAGGACATCAAATTCATACTGGCTAACTGGATGATCAGCAGGACTCACTTCTGCTCTCCAACCAATCTCTGGAAGAAATTTGTTTTATGAAGAAAACGATGGCATTTTTACACATACTGTTAACTGTTAAATGGGATCATGCTCTTCCATACTGTCATTAAAAGCCTTTATTTAGCAACACCCAATACTTTCCTGACCCACTGTGCACAGTCCTAACTAGTATCATCAGTATGCTGTGAACCACATATGCATGACTGTAAAGCATGCAATACTGCAGTTCCATAAAGCTGTAGTTCCAGCAGGTTTGTTATGAATTTCAAACTTTGTTAGTACCAACGAATGCACTATTTATTCTATATATTATGTATTCTGCATTATTAGTTTGCTACTGCATGTTTTGGCATAGTTGCCATCTTCAGGGGGCTTACACCAATCTTATTAAATCATACTTACTTACTCACTCCATGGTGCAGAGTCCTTCTTGAGAAGTTAACTGGTTTGCAGCTAGTCAAGAAATTCCCTGCATTTCACGAAACCCGAAGGTTCATTACCACACTCACAAGTGTCCGCCACCCGTCCCTATCCTGGGCCAGCCCAATCCAGTCCATATAAACCACATCCCACCTCCCAGAGATCCATCCTAATATTATCCACCCATCTATGCCTAGGTCTCCCCAGTGGTCTCTTTCCCTCCTGTTTCCCCACCAAGACCCTATACACCCCCTCTCCTCACCCATATGCACTACATGCCCAGCCCATCTCATTCTTTTAGATTTTATCACCCGCACAATATTGGGTGAGGAGTACAAATCATTTAGCTCCTCGTTATGCAATCTCCTCCATTCCCCCGTTCCCTCGTCCCTCCTAGGTCCAAATATTCTCCTCAACACCATATTCTCAAACACCCTCAGTTTCCTTTCCTCCCTCAATGTCAGCAACCAAGTTTCACACATATACAAAACAACCGGCAAAATTATAGTTCTATATAACTCAAACTTTGAATTTCTGGATAGCAACCTAGAAGACAAAAGATTCTGCACCGAATGATAGCAAGCATTTCCTAACCTCAATCTGCTCTTAATTTCTACTGGAATATAATTTTGATGTGTTAAAGTTGTTCCCAAATATTTAAACTCTTCCACCCTCTCGAGGGTACTATTATTAATCCTCACACTGTGATTTCGTCCTGCATTCTGATCTCGAGACATAACCATGTACATAACATCTCCATAGTAGCAGCTACTAAAGCTTCTGCATTTTCCTTTAGCGTATGTATATTTCCTCCCAGTATATTAACATCATCGGCATAAGCCAGAAGCTGATGTTAAATCATACAGCAACAGAAAAGTTTTACAATAACCTTACACATGAAATGTGCAGTTTTTACTTCAAAAGTTATTAAAAGTGATACTATTAGTTTGTTGTTGGTTACAGTTAGTACCAACTATGCTGAAACATGCAGAAGCATATTAATAACAAAAAACACATAATATAAAGAACAGTGCATTTGTTGGTACTAACAGAGTTTGTAATTCTATTTGCAATGCACAGAATGAATAGTACGAAAGTTTTGGTATAGTTTAAATATGATCCCTTTGTCTTGCACACAGAGCACCGAGTGCTTTATATGAATGTTATACTGGTGAAGTACATCATAAAGAAGAAAAAAAATTCAGACCAGCATGCTGAGGTCAGTTCCACACAGCATCACTGTGCAGGTTCTGTCTGGTCAGTACACTATGAAAAACCTGTGGGCTGACAGACAGGAGACCAAAATGTTATGTTGACTGCTGTCATAAGAACAGTTGGGAAATAGAGAACTTCATCTGAACAGTCATCTCATAAGCCTTCTGAGCACCAAACACAAGAAATGTGAGTTTCAAAACAGACTGTGAGGACCACAGAAACTTGCAACACTGGAGGTTCTCACAATGATGTTGGTGTGGACTCAGGTCCTAGGATTGTGACACTTGGTCACCTGATATATGGCTCAGAAATGTTTGACCTTGCCGATAAAGGCACATCAGTCCTCCAAAACATCATGAAAAACTACTCCAATGTCACAAGGTCACATCCCACGTTACCTGACTGCTGAGCAATACACTGCAAACCCTCAAATCTCACAGGCTTACACAGACAGCTACAGCCATAAAAACAACAGCAGAGCACACAGCAGTTCATGACTGATATCTTGTATTCAGTTCATGACTGGTATCTTGTATTCAGTTCATGACTGGTATCTTGTATTCAGTTCATGACTGGTATCTTCATTCATTCAGTTCATGACTGGCATCTTATTCATTCAGGTCATGACTGGCATATTATTCATTCAGTTCATGTCTGGTATCTTCATTCTTTCAGTTCATGAGTAGTATCTTCATTCATTCAGTTCATGACTGGTACCTTCCTTCATTCAGTTCATGTCTGGTATCTTCATTCAATCAGTTCATGACTGATATCTTCATTCAATCAGTTCATGACTGGCATCTTCATTCATTCAGTTCATGACTGGCATCTTATTCATTCAGTTCATGCCTGGTATCTTCATTCATTCAGTTCATGACCAGTATCCTCATTCATTAAGTTCATGACTGGTAGTTTCGTTCATTCAGTTCATGTCTGGTATCTTCATTCATTCAGTTCATGACTGGCATCTTATTCATTCAGTTCATGACTGGTATCTTATTCATTCAATTCATGTCTGGTATCTTCATTCCTTCAGTCCATGTCTGGTATCTTCATTCATTCAGTTCATGACTGGCATCTACATTCAGTTCATGACTGGTATCTTCATTCATTCAGTTCATGTCTGGTATCTTCATTCATTCAGTTCTGGTCTGGTATCTTAACCATTCAGTTCATGACTGGTATCTTATTCATTCAATTCATGTTTGGTATCTTCATTCATTCAGTTCATGACTGGTATCTTATTCATTCAATTCATGTTTGGTATCTTCATTCATTCAGTTCATGTCTGGTATCTTCATTCATTCAGTTCATGACTGGCATCTTCATTCATTCAGTTCATGACTGGAATCTTATTCATTCAATTCATGACTGATATCTTCATTCATTCAGTTCATGTCCAGTATCTTCATTCATTCAGTTCATGAATGGCACCTACATTCAATTCATGACTGGTGTCTTATTCATTCCATTCATGTCTGGTATCTTCATTCATTCAGTTCATGACTGGCATCTTATTCATTCAGTTCATGACTGATATCTTCATTCATTCAGTTCACGTCTGGTATCTTCATTCATTCAGTTCTGGTCTGGTATCTTAATCATTCAGTTCATGACTGGTATCTTATTCATTCAATTCATGTTTGGTATCTTCATTCATTCAGTTCATGTCTGGTATCTTATTCATTCAGTTCATGACTGGTATCTTCGTTCAGTTCATGTCTGGTATCTTCATTCATTCAGTTCATGACTGGTATCTTCATTCATTCAGTTCATGTCTGGTATCTTCATTCATTCAGTTCATGACTGCTATCTTCATTCATTCAGTTCATGACTGGTATCTTATTCATTCAGTTCATGACTGGCTTATTCATTCGGTTCATGACTGGTATCTTCATTCATTCAGTTCAGGTCTGGAATCTTATTCATTCAGTTCATGAATGGTATCTTCATTCAGTTCATGACTGGTATCTTCATTCATTCAGTGCCTGTCTGGTATCTTATTCATTCAGTTCATGACTGGTATCTTCATTCAGTTCATGACTGGTATCTTCATTCAGTTTATGACTGGTATCTTCATTCATTCAGTTCATGCCTGGTACCTTCATTCATTCAGTTCATGTCTGATATCTTCATTCTTTCAGTTCATGACTGCAATCTTCATTCTGTTCAAGAGAGCAAACTTGATTACATGACAACATTCATTTCCCAATTCCACACAACATTTACTTCACCAGATATCAGCACAAGGTAACAAATGCTGGGGAACAGACAATCCACACAGAGTATGAAGATTACAAGTCCTGTTTTAATGCAGACATGCGAGGTGGACCAGCAACCCGCACTCTACAGTACCTCTGCAGACTCATTGTAGAGCAATGTAAAGCGGACCAATGATCTTCACTCTACAGCACTATTTCAGTATCACTGTAAAGCAACACTCCAGTCTCTCTGTAGATTCAATAGGCCAAGCAGTAAGCCCAGCAACCCACACATGTCCGAGCAAAGTCACCATTAATTGGGTCCTTGTTTGATCTGACAAATATCATTTGTCACTTCCCACAACACTCCATCATGTATATGACTGGATGCCTGGGTGGACTATAGTACAACTTCCAGTGAGTAGATAGGAAGTGACAATCAATACTTACCAGATAGAATAGTGACCCTCTACTGGTATGATGGTAATATATGAGTTATTTTAAGAATATTACCAACCGTTGTGCATGGCTAACATCCAACATTCATTACGAATCAAATATCAGGAAAGAAGGCTCCAAAACAGAACTACAGTGCAAGGTGACAGCTGTTTGAAGACACAAGCCTTCTGGTATATTACACCATACAGACTGGTAAGTAGTAACCAACGGTTCGAAGGATCACAGTGCTTACATGGCATACCATCACAGGACTTGAATCATCAGTAACACTACTGTTAGAAACTGAAATGTGCAATACTGGTGTTAGCAACTGTACCATTATAAATGCATGAATTAAATCGGACACATGAACCTGTATACTGCAGAATATCAATGCAGATTAAACAATTACTACCACCTTTCTATGGGATAACAAGCATAATGGTTTGAAAACAGTCATGCAACACACTTGTGGGGGAAAAAAATTTAAACTTCTTGATACATACTTTCATGTGACTGCTCATCAGGTGGAGGAAGCAAACGTTCAAAACTAACTCCTTCGTGGATTTCAACTCCCAAAATGACGGCTACTTTCAGAAGAATACACTGAAGCTGTCTAATACCTAGTCAGACAAAAAAAGCATTAGTTTTAACATACTTCCATCTGTGAAAGGCATGAAGATCCATAAGAAGTTGTATTGACACACTTACTGATATGGTCAATGGAACCAGCACAGAATTTTCCGAAGAATTTCTTAGCACCAAGTGCTCTGAGATCTTGAATTACAAATGGCCACAGATGAAGCACGTTGTTACGTGAGATACGATCCCGCTTTTCTACTATCACAACCTTTGCCCCCAACAACTGTGCTTCTATAGCAGTGCGAAGGCCACAGGGTCCTGCTCCAATAATCAGAACCTGTAGTCAACAAGACTGTGTTTCAACATTTCAAATTACAAATATATTTATTTGTCTAATGACAGTTAACTCTAACATCAACATGAACTGCAGCACAAGGACACCACTATGCAGAAACATATCACAGCAGTTCTGCATGCGGATTCTGTTTTGTGACTCACAAAATGAAACAGACACATTCCCGCCTATGATATTAACATGAGGTCAATGTCTGACAATCATACATCCTGTGTATCATGTAAAAAAATATGCCACAATTGAAAAGGTCAGATTTTACACCAAATTTATATCCGTTAAATGCTCTTTTGTCACAGTGAGAGACCAAGTCTCACACCAATATCAAACAACACCAAAAAATATTTTTCTATAGTCTCCAAAATGTCCAGACCAGGTGTGGGGCCCATCCAGCCTACTATTTTATGGGTACTGGGGGTTCATTCCCCAGGGTTAAAGTAGCTGTGGTGTAAGGCTGACCACTGACTGTCATTAATGCCAATGTCAAGAATGAGTGGAGCTATACCTCCACTCCCCATATGCCTTAATGGTGTCACAGAGACAACTTTACATTGACTTTGTACCACATTTTAATACTTACTATTCCACATACCAGAGGGTATGACAAAACATTCTGAATAAAGCCATTCACAATCATATCTGCAGCATGACCACTCTCAGGGAGAAGAAACCTTCCGCCAGATTTCCATGAAACTTGGTACAGGAGAAACTTCATATCTCACAAATGTAATTTTGTCACCCCAGGTAGGTATAGATGGATTACTTCTGTAAAATTCCTGTTATTTTGTATTGTGACCACCATCACAAGTCTCATCAACTAACTGTTCTGGCAAGTACATATTAGATGTGATAAAATGAGCAACATCAATTCTCATTGTAGTAACAGTGTGAGTGACAACAGCTCCTCCTACCTGTCATGTGCCCATAGCTGCCACATACAAAAAACTGCACCCTGTGTCAGCACTTCATCACTGCCTGCAGTGATCCACATGCACACAACAATATAATTCTTGTGGTGTCAGCCCAGGCTGCCAGACCTACATCAGAAACTTCATGGAAGCAACACTACTGTAACAAGTAATCCTCCTATAACAAAGTAAGTTTATAGTTTGTACTTACACGAGTGTTAGGACAAGCTTTACCTCTGTTGTAACATTTATGACTAGCTCGCTTGTCAAATTTTGCCCAAAGAGCTTGTGCTTTCCAAGAGTGGAGTTTTGCCTACAAGAAAATCAGAAAAAGTTCTGTGTTAGCACTCACCATTTAGTGACTCAATGGATTATTTATCGAGTGGCAAACACAGAGACCTGACACAAAAACAGGCATTAACAACACACACCAGATACATATCCACAATCAAATAAGTGGCCATTTTTAAATTTACTGTCACATGCTGACAATAACTAATACATGAACAAAAATATATTTGAACCTGAATTTTAACACTGTCTTTATGCATGTTCTCCTAAGGTAATGTTAAAGCAAATCAAGTAAAACTTGCATTACTGCATGGTCACAAGACCTCTGGACATCCACTACGAGGTTTGGAATTCCTTAGTGAAGCTGGACACAGTAAGGTAATTCAAAAATGTTTGGAGATGGAAGTTTATGACTTACCACTGATTATGAGCAGCATGCAGCTACATAGGAGGGACTTTTTGTAACATGATCAACTGACTTACCCACACATATAATTAGTTGGGATATTTTTTGTTTCATTATCTAAAGTTCACAAATGGCAAAACTAAACTGCACCTTAATCTGCCCCAATCCTCCATACACTCACAAGAAACTCACATGCATCCCTACATACACACACACACACACACACACACACACAAGAAGCACAGTCTTTGTATTTCAGCCTTCATTCTAGAGTGTAAATGCATTGGGCCTTTATTACTCCAAAGACTGTACCAGCAAGGTGAAGCACACAGACCTTCGCCACAGCTACCAGACTGAAGTCTGGCAGTGCTGCAATTTGAACGGACTTATTCTGTTGCATAGCAGCAGCCAGATGAGTGGCAAAGTGGAAGAGGGGATACCTGAACAAAAAGAGTATGACTAGAATTCACAATCTGGGACCAGTGGTTACAGGAATCTGAAGCAGGCACCTCCAAAATGAAAGTGCAACACTCCTGGAGCTTCCAGCAGTAGCAACATATATGAGGGCTCTCTACCAACAGCGAGCTGTCCTTTCAGTATGCTTATGCTGTATTTCACATGAGTTATTCAGCTGCTGGTGGAACAGATACACTTGTAGCACTCAAAGTACCTGTACTCATGGGACAAAGAACAATTCTTGTCTGCCATGATCCTGTTCGAAGCTGTAACTGTGCAATTGAGACGTGACATCTGGCCTACAACTGAGTTTAGAATTCAGTTTTACAGTAACAACATGAAACTCAAAACATACCTTCATATACTGTGCTTCCTACATTTCTCTGGGAATACCACGAAATTTGACGTGAGTGATATAAACTGATAGGTTATGAAAGCTGATAACACTTATTGATATTCTCAGTTACCTGTCTGCTAAGTTTTCAACTCAGAACATTTGGTAGTTGATGAAGTAACTGTAAACTGGTCAAAACATACAACACAGAATTAGCAAACTCCTCCAAAGTGTGGGTCACTGTTGACCAGTCAATACCGCATCATATGTCAAAAGACCTGAATCTCTACTTAGGCTGCTGTACAGACTTTCCTGGTAAATTATACAGCTACAGTTTTTAGGTGAGGCATCCCTGTTGTGTTTTCAGTGATTACTATTTTGTATTAATGATTTTCTAATAATTTGTATAAAAAGTATTAATACACAGCTACATAAGAAACCAAGAAGTGCCATCAGCACAGTGTGAACTTTATCACGGTCTGCAATGTGAACATGAAGTTACACAATCGATGCTCACACATCAGCCATCCATCAAATGCACCAGAAGGGTATATGGCAACACAAGCAAAACAAACATCAATGCAGTACAAAAAATAATCTGACTTAAACTCAGCGAGACATTTATACAATAGAGGCAAATGTACAAACGTGTGCACTGTCTATCTTATTTTAACAGCAGATGAAGGCTCAGGTGTCCACTCACACACCACACACATAGCACACCTACCAACATCACCACCCCACCCCCAAAACACACACATACATGCACACACACATACACACAAATATAAACATTTTCATTTTCACTATATCCCATGGTCTAAACAGAAGGTCAGTTACCACGTACAGTCTACAATGAATGATGCTAGTTACCACATGCAGTATAATATGAGCTCCATTACCAATACCAGATAAGGTGAACAATGATCAGTAATAACCAAACCACCACACTCCAGTGACTGGTGCTCTTTACAAGTATATTAATGTGAACAAATGTTTTGGACAACTCTGTATCACAATATTCCGTATACTAACTGCTGATGGCAGTAATCTGTTAATTTATGTGTACAGTTCTTGACACAAGAAACACTTCTGTTGTGTACATTTTTTGTATGGTCATGAGTAACACAATCCTGTCCACCACTCTCAGGTATCAGCAGTACATACTTTATACATCCTGGACCATTTATTGTGATCAAAGAAATCTTCAGCCCTTTAGAACTTGCCCCAGCCAGAGATACTGAAACCCATCTTCCTCCCTCCCATACTTTCTACAAGACAAAATTACTTGAGACAGTTCACTTTCTTGCCTGTAATGCCAGTACACAACTACAACTGGCACTACACACTATGTTCGTGCATGGGTCCTGTTTCTTGACATGCAAATAACAGAGTGATGACTAAGAAATCTCACCTTAAGTTTTGGGTAAAAATGAGGGAAGAACGTTGGCTTGATATGCAGAAGCTCACACAATTGCCTGTGATGGCCTAGGATGCTTTTCAATGTGGAGGAACTGCAGAACTTATCAAATATGTCCGACGCAAGAGCAATTTCTTGAGGGACTGGTTGCTTCCTCTGCTCCATAGTTCAGCATAAATTACCTTTGCACTGTGACAGTAAGCATGCCTGAAACCAGAAATAACAAATAGTCAACACAAATTTAAATCAAATAAAAGAGGCAATGTACTGTACATAGAATGTAACAATGAGGTGCGTTCCTGCAACCACTGTTGCAGTGGAAAAGCAATAAGTATTACATATTCTGAGTGTGTACTTTTAGCCTTAGTTATCCAGCATACAATACACATTCACTGTATTTGCTCTCATATGTGGCCTGTCCAGCTCTACAATATTTCTCCACATTATCTCACAAATGGTATGATTTTTGGTAAAAAAAATTAATGCACACAAAATATGTATTTTGATTTTCTCTACAACTTTCGTCTCAAACATTTCTCATTCTAAGAAGAATTCTGTGATATATCACAAATGTAGATTGGTCTTCATCAAAGTAGCGGTTATTCTCGTCAGATTCTAATGAAACTTGAATTTTCTCGTCATATTTTCGAAACATATTCAGATATCAATTTTCATGATAATCCGTGAAGTGGGAACCGAGTTGTTTCATGCGGACGGACAGACATGACGAAGCTATTAGTCGCTTTTCGCAATTTTGCAAACGCGCCTAAACACCAACAAACAATTTCAAAACGAGGATCATACCATATAGAAGAATTTTAGGCCCAGTACATGACAATAAAAAAGAAAATTGGAGGATACTAACCAATAAAGAAATTTATGCAAGTGTTAAAAAACATATTATATCAGAGACAATAAGGTTAACTAGATTGCATTGATTTGGGCACGTACAGAGAATGGAAGAAAACAGAATTCCCAAAAGGGTATTATGTACGAATTTGGGAACAACAAGATTAAGAGGCAGACCAAGAAACAGATGGCAAGATTAAGTGAGAGAGGATGGAAGAATAGTTGGTGGAGAAGGGTGGCAGGAAAAAGTACATAACAGAGAGGAATGGAAGAAGCTCCTGAGAGCGGCAAGGAATCGTCGCGTTCTGCACATGCTAATGGAATAAATGAATGGGTCATATCAACAGACCCAATGTCCATAATGGACAAATTGTACTCCTACCTGAGAAGGAAACTTCTAAAAACTAGAATACCAAACGAAGTGACAGAACGGACAGAGCAGCACGTCTCCACTTGCTGCAAGGTAACTCAGACATAACAGCACGAACTTTTAACCGTCGACAATGCACTGTTGTAACAGCCACCTTGTAATAACACAACCATTAAAATAACTGATGGCTATAGACATGCCGTCCGACTGTAAATTAGGTAAAAACGTTGAAAAACTCCTCAGACAGAGGTAGGTATGGGCTAAAACCCTTAAAATTCGACTAGGCTGGACTACACAAGTCCTGGCGAGAGGCAGCAAGCTCCTACGAAATGAAGGTAATTATTTTGAAACGGACACAGCTTCACACCAGAAGTCTTTGATCTTCATCAACACAACTACGAAAGCCTCAAATCTTGCTACGTTTAACTGAATTTGAAGAATGGCACATCAGTTAATTGGAAACTGTGCAGTTGGCAGCACGCAGGGCTGCCTTCAGACATGCGCGGTTGGCAGATATCAACCATCAACTGCACAGCTGCCGGCTCAAACCGAATTCGGACTGGCACTATCGGTGACAACAGTCATATCTTCCTGATCTAGGCTACTGCTCGATCTACGACAGACGGTGTCAGCGGTCAGGCCTCTTGACTGCCCACCCACCCCCCCCCCCACCCACCCCACCCCACCACCACAACCCCACCCACACACCACACAC
>Ga0123355_10004577_pt1 | contig 20103 bp, 13 predicted proteins | sample TergutEmb28metaG_3_FD_89872 | JGI IMG/M metagenome (GOLD analysis project Ga0123355, IMG submission 89872) | Embiratermes neotenicus P1 segment gut microbial communities from Petit-Saut dam, French Guiana - Emb289 P1 | ecosystem: Host-associated > Arthropoda: Insects > Digestive system > Gut ...
GATATTTGTGTTCGTTCTCTGATTTACGAAATCATTCAGGTGCTTGATACCCTTCATTGATTCATTTCTGTTAATGTCATTACAGCCTGCCCAAATTATTAGAGCATCGTTATGTGAGAGCCCCGATATTTCGTTTCATGCTAGATTAGTGACATTTTGTGCTCTAGCCCCTGGCATTATTGTTCCTGAGACTTCATAATTCGGACCTAAATACTTTCTCAGTTCACTGGCACAACCACACATGTGACTATCACCTATTAGTAGAATTTTCTTTTTCTTTCTGTTACGGAAGCTTGTGGATTTCTTTCGTTTCACTGGTCCACACTTTTTAGTTTGTTGATTTGGTCGGCTGTTATGCGATTCCATTTCGTTTTGCAGGTTATGTAATGCACTATACTGATTCGAGATCAGAATTACTGGAATATTCGGATGTTCATGTCTAACTCTTGTAGATTTAATAGGCGTACCTGTGTCTGTTTCCCTGTTGACTGGTGAATGACTGTTTATATGAGAGGTGCTTCTCACTGTTAGAATAAAAAACTTGATGTCTGAGCAACCTATATTCCCAGATGCAAATGCACATTTCAAAACACCCCTTGAATTGCATTTTATTTATTTATGCAATAAGGAAATTTACTGCATTTTAAGACATGCCACATCATCACTGTTTCACTTTCCACAAAATGCCACTCATTTCATAATTTTACCTTCTGTTCAAATAATACATTTTTCATAACCATGCACCAAAATTTATATACAAACCCAGTTGTTTAAAGGTTAAGCATGTGACAACCCGGAAAGGACAGTTCAGGCAGGTATTGTGGGACATCAGATGGCTGGGAAAGAACTGCCAATAAATTAAGAAGCAAGCACTGTAAGAAGACAAAGACTTTTGTGTGATTTTATAGGGCTCTGTGATGGTATATGACTTTGGACATGATCATAAGGGACGAACTGTTTCCTGGTTGAAGTATTGTACCAGCATTTGCCTGATCAGACTGGAGAAAAGCATTAAAACTTCATCAACATAGTCAATAACTTGGCTGAGATTTGGGCCAGGCATCGCCTGAATACATGTGTAGTGTTACCACTACACCAATGCAATGGGCACAGCAGAAGACTGCACGTCATACATATTTGGAGGAAACTGGTTATGATCCATGCAACATAACACACTTCATAAATAACAAATCACCATACTGCAATGAGGGAAGACAGTACTGTACATGCTCATACATGCATACAAACATCCACTGCAGTTTACTTACCAAGGTCATCAGAAACAGTTTCAATTTTGACTACAGGCTTCTCCTGTGGCTGAAAGAGAACACATCATTATGTTTTACAATGGAAAGTATATATTTGCTATGATAATGACACACATATGCCTGTAAACTATTCATTTCCATGTGTGATCATAAAACGACCGCTACTGTAGAACAATTTATATTCTTCAATATGTGTTCCGAACATGCTCCTTAAATTGCAAAACAAGCTCAGACACACAGTTACATTCCTAACCTGCAACCACCTTTCCTGTATCTGGAGAACCAGGCATCATATTCTGTGTGACCTGACATCATAATTCATGTCTTCTGGGATGTGATACTGTAATGTGGGGAGTGGCTGCTGGGGTTTGAAAGGATTATGATGCCTTCACCTCTAAAGGTCAAGCAGTCCAAGAACCACTCACCTATCTACAGTGTCACATCACTTGAATCTTTGGCAACATCATTGTAAGAACCTCAAATCTTGCAACCTTGCATCACTCAGCAACAAATAATCAACTTTTAAAACACAGTCACATATAACACACAGTACAATGCAATTAAACAATGGATATTTTTACTTCCACAACAAATTAAACGTCTATTTTATCACAGTGTATCACACAAACACTTTGAACATCAATAGTGGCTCAAAACACATTAAGTACAAGAATGAAACAGCATAAAAGCACAACACTAGAGATGTCTTAAACCTGCATGTAACATAGCACACAGCAGTGGAACATTCAATTTGTCAGGATGGCATAAACAATAAAGCGACTTTTATGTTTTGTTGACCGTGCATCTTATTACTGTCTTCGTTAATAACCAACCTGATGCACAATTCTTTTTCTTATATTTGTTTATTCCAATTCTCTACATGTTTTCAGCAACCAATTGTATCAATATTGATACAATTGACTCTCCTGATGAGCACTTGGTTGCTTGAAACATGTAGAGAAATGGAATAAACAAATATAAGAAAAAGAATTGTGCATCAAGTTGGTTATTAACAAAGATAATAAAGCGACTATTTTCTTCAACTTGAACTACATTTTTCAATCACTCTGTGTTGAAATTCTAATTAGTGATGATTTTACAACCCTGCTATTGCCATAATGGTTTTCACTGTTATATTTATGATATTATTGCCAAACAATGGCATATTCTGAAATTGCTGGCAATAAGAGTACAAGTGTCAGATAGTGGTTGTATCAGACAAAAAATATTGGCCACAAATTTTAGAGTCCATACTACACGCAAGTTGACATACTTTATATTAAAGAAAAATTTCACTGTTTCTTAAAAAATATTAGCAACTTATCTTCAAGTATCGCCCTTCAATACTTTTAAATAACACGGACTCTTCACATGAAATCAGTCTTTTAGTCCCCCCACAGCAAATAATAATCACACATATTGAAATCTGGAAATCTAGTAGGCTACAATCGGTGACTTCTCAGCTATTTGTAAAGTACCTCTTATCATACAGTGACTGAGAAATATGCTATATGGGCTTTGGCCCTGTCTTGCATGAAGTGCCATTACATTACCTCTTCTGTTATTTTCCTGAAGAATGGTGTCAGAGTTAACTGAACATAATGGTCAGAACTCACTGTTTATTAAAAAGACATGAGCTGCATGACTTTTGTGTGCTCACTACACAATGGATTCTGATTATAAGATCGTGCAAAACATCATCATCGACGGCATGGTGATGTTCAGAACGGCAGTACTCATTATTTTGGCCATTATGTTCCCACTTAATATAAACTTTGCCTCATCTCAGGAAAGCACAGGTGCAATTAAGGAAGTGATGGCAAGTTGATGGATTAGTGTTTCCTGATGCAATACCGTTTCTCTGAAATGTCAGAACACACAAACCCAGCAACGCAGCATCACATACCAGAAGACATGAAACATCAACAAAACTGCTGTGGAAACCTTGTATCATACAAAGCACAAGTTCCAGATCACAAAGTCCACTGTCTACTGACTACTGAAACCACCTGCAATTTTGGCTTCTTATATCACATTCTGGACAGCAGATATCTTATACAGCTCTTAACTTTTACAGTTGAAATTTACCTTGTGAGCTGACTCTATGACGCTTGACTGTGATGAGACAATAGGCAGTATGATTTCTCTTTGGGTAAAACATGATGTCGTCATCTCTATTGTCCAACAATGGGTCCATTATTTGAAATGCTTCCAATATTCTATATACCGTTCTTTTACATGGCACTCTCAATTTAGTTTTTTTTTATAATAATTTCAGTGTCATTTCTACCATGACAGATATTTTGCAAAAGTACTGCAAATGAACATTCTTTGTTCAGTTTAATACACTGCAAAAGCAAACAAAAAAGTCCTGCATTGTGTAACTAAAAACAAATGACCAAGTACCTGCAGTTTGGGTCACAGCGCAGCAGTGGTAACACAGTATATATAACCTGAGACTGCATGTTCTAAAGCTTGGCAACATTAGCCATCTACCACCCTGTATTACCATAAGCTGCAAAAATGTAAATACTATATACTCACCAATGGAGACAATATTGTGGTCTGTTCTTTCTTAATGATGAGTGATGACCAAGAACCATCTTGATGTAGCTGGATTTCATTTCCATCTACTGGAAGTTTACCAGACAGAAGAACCTGCTGGAAGTAACTGCAGGGACGAGAAAAGGACAATAAAGTATGAAAGAGGTTCCCTACAGAGTACCCCACAGCTTAATTGCTATGTCAATGTTAAGTTATAGATTTTCACTACAAAAATGACATTAACAATACAAAACCCATTATGAACAATTAAACTTCATACATATTCAAAATAGCATGCAGACTTAATACTTGCTAATGAATGAATCAATTCATGAAGAAAAGAATGGGACGAGTCACTAGATTGTGCAAAATTTAACAGTTGACATAGTAAACAACAATTCATGTTACAAAAAGAAAAATGTACAGCATTCAAAGTTTAGGATATTAGTCTTTGGAAGCCATCCCATAATGTGTTACTGAATAAAGTACTTCCATTCAGTCTAACATAACACAGATTTATTTCAATTCAAACTGTCACCGTGACATGTGTGCTACATGTTTCAGCCTGTACTAAGGCCATCCTCAGGCACGTCAGTACAAAAACCTTACAAGGCATATATAGTAAGAATCTAATGAGCCCCTTGCTTATAGTCACTATCTTTTGTTACGTTAAAACATAAAACACAAAATATAAAAGAATGAAACCTCAACAACTTGAAAAATGCATATATAAAGACTTTTATTATATTTTGGTCCTTGGGTATTTGTACGCTCTGGTACGTACATATCAGGGTTGAACAAATCTGTTCCGTATATATATATAGCTGGTCAAAGCAAATTAATTTATATTTTTAAATTAAAAAAAATATAATTTTGTACACAAACTGGTTAATGTTTCTTGTAAGTAGGTTTCACTGATAACATACTGTAGTTAACCCTTGTAGTTGCACTCTGGAATAACTTTAGTGGTTTACGTTACACAACACACTAGTTACACTGTTATCTATATGTGTCAAAGTGACTTGAAGTTATACACAACTTGCTAGTACTGACACTGATAATTGCACCACAATATTCTATAATCGTTGCACTGTAAATGCACCCGATGTACGTTTCATTAGTATGGTTCCCTGGTGAAACCGGCACTTATTGTCGGATGTCTTCCCGCTGTGAGAAAGTCATGCAGTCACACATCTGAGTGTGGAGTTCGTATGTAACTAACTTTCATTATTACGGTTTTCCCTTCGAAATTGCGCTTATTATATGGATGGCTCCTCCCCTCCTTTGGAGGAGCCATGCCTTGACACGTCTTACGAGCGTGGAGCAGAAAGTGCCACTCAGAAGTGACGCCAAGCTATTTGCCCGCCAATCCTAGCTTGACCAATGGGAAAGAACCAGTTTTAACTGGACAAGCCCTGTCACGTGAGCAGAAATGTTCTAGAAAGTCTCGTGATGATTACATCAACTGCCTACGCCGTGAGAATGTTACCCAGGCAGTAAGAAATTGCATTATCATGACGCAACCCTATGTAACAAATGCAAACTTGAAATATTACACAAATTAACACAAAATTATGTCCCTAGCATGAACAGTATTGCAGTTAACAGTTTGTATTAAAATTCTTCTATGATTTTGTGGATTTTAATTGGTACGGCATGTCTCACATAGCATATTCTTTTATAACATTCTTCTTTGAACTCTGTTTGCAGATTGTGGGCCAGGATATAACTTAAGGTGGTAAACTGCTCCATCACCACCTTAAATTATATCCTGGCCCACAACCTGTTAACAGAATTCAAAGTAGAATTTTATAAAAGAACATACTACACGAGACAATGCCATGCCAATCAGAATACACAAAATGATAGAAGAATTGTAATATGAACTCTAACTACAATACATGAAGACCAAAATATATTGAAAGTCTTTACATATACATTTTCAAAAACAGTGACTGTAAACAAGGGGCCCCTTAGTTTCTTACTATATCTTTCTTGTAAGTTTTTTGTATTGACAGGCTGAAACATGTAGCATACATGTCAAGGTGACAATATGAAGTAAAATAAACCTGTGTTATGTTAGACTGAATAAAATGTAGTTTACGTAGGATATAAGCCTGCAATTAGCACTTACCCATCTATGACAAGGTTATCATACATTGCTGGCTTGTCACATACTGGACACATCCACGTTGGCTTCCTTTCATTCATTTGAAGGTACAAAGAGGCATCAAAACATTGCAAATGGTAGCATGTGGAGGCACGGCAAGGTGTGGTCATACGCATCTTACCGAGAGGGCATACTAGGGACACACGTAATGATGTAGTGGCTATCTCACAGTCTGCATCCTCAGACAGTTTTTCCTTTACTGAAACAGATATATCACTTACTTAGATAATAACAAATGCCTTATTTAAATTACTTTTTGTACACTGTTAATGATGAAGAGCAGAAATTCATGCACTTAGTGACAAGACTGTAAGCTGGACAACCAGGAAATCATGGTTCAATTTCCAAAGCATCCAGACTAGCTCTAGGACATACCCAGGCTCCTTTTCAGTGGGTGGCAGGGTCTCTTTCCCCAGGGGTGAAGTGGCTAGGGTGTGAAACTGACCAGTCACCAACATCTAGTTCTGAGGATAACAATGAACGGTGTTATACCTCCACATCCTCAATATGCCTTCATGGCTTACACAGGGACAACTTTATCCCCACCTTGCTATTCTCCAGACCTGTGTTGATGTGTGGGTTTATTAGTGGCTTGTGCCTGTGTTGTATGGATTGCATTTACTTGTATCCTGCTGTTTTTTACGGTTTTAGGCCTGCCATCTATGTTGTACTGGTATAACATATCAAACAATGGATTCCGTCTGTCAGTATTACTTAAATGTAATTTATCTCAGGTTGTAGGCTATATATGGTAGCATCTAGGGGCTCATGGCAGCTCATTGACCACATGATGCACTCCCCAAATGACCTGACTGGCAGACATTCCTGCATATACCTTTCATCTCCTTATAATATAGGAAACAGACGGTTTCTGTAAACCTTGTGTTTTTTGGTGTGCTGCATTGTAAGGAAAAGACAAAAGGACAGTGGACTGCAATACTGTAGCAGGTATTTGTAGAGTGAGGCTTGGAGCCTGAAAGACTCAGGGCATTCTTGCAACACTAGGCAGGTCGTACACTTCACAATAGTGAAGAGCCACGTAGAAATTAGCGCTTCTCCTGAAATGTCTACACAACTAGATTACTTCACTGTACAATGTAGTAATTATTAAAACCGTTCGTATTAGGAGACTGCAGTGGGCTATCACTCTTTAACAACCAACCACCCTTCAAAGGTCAGCCTTCCATCTTCCGGCAGCAAAGTACCGCTTGGCTGTCTGCCAATTACGTAATAAGGGGGGAATAGGGCCCAGGACACCCTGGTCGGGGACACTACAATATATGGTATCTCTACCATGTATTCATATATGCACCCTTCCCAGCTGTTAGTATCATTTCTAATGTGCTGTTATTATCTCCACATGTCCCATCAAAATTACCATATTTACCCAAATGCAAGACGACTCCTATCTGAGATGACCCCTCAAAAAATATGACTGCCAAAGGAAAATGTACTTATCCAAATCTAAGATGACCCCCCAAAAATAAAATCTCTGTTAACAAATATTTTACTACTAATTTCATATACTTAGTACACAAAGCATGTCACATTCTACCTCTATCAGTGTCACTGTCTCCATCTTCACAGTCAGTGCCTTCATTCCTCACACTCACTCCAAACATTCCCAACCTCTTCCCTGCCATTCCACAACAGATCACCATCAGTCCCACTCAATGCACTGGATATGCAGCACTTCTTAAAGCCCTTCACAGTAACTTCTGGTGAGATGCACTGCCATGCCATTATGATCCACACTGACTCAACAGTACACTTACATTTCTTGGTTTATAAATGTACTTGAACCCATAAAGATTCACAATTTTCTGCATAAATGGTGTTAAGAATTTAATACATGTGTTCTGGATTTCTCTAGCTTGTCTGTGGCCTAATCAGTCTGAGTTCATGGCACTTTTTATGGTTTTCAATTTGTGGATTGGTCGAGTTTTGAGCCTTGTAGTTAGTTTTTAATTTTTTACAGCCATTTTCTTGTTACTACCCTTGGACTAGATCTGATCTCAGGTGCACATCTTAACAAGTTTAATGTTTGTGTGGTACCCAGTGACTGAGAATAGCTCAATCTAAAGGGCCCACCAGATGAGGTGCTTCTTTGCTCGTAAATGAAAACAGAGCCAGCTTCTGAAATGTTGTGCTTCTTTAAAAAATCAGATGATGGACAAAGTCCCAAAAAAGAAGACTGTATCAGTTAACTTTAGTCATTTCTGTTCTTTTGCACTACTTAGCACTTGAAGTTTGGACCATTAGGTTGTCCCGAAATGTCAGTAGGAATTACCACTCAATGTTGCATAATACCTCAGAAGAGTGGAAATCTCACATGATGATTTAGTGACGCAGGCCATGGTCTGGCTCCACACAGTCCAGTTCAGAGCAATTTGGTTTGCTGCGGTGCAGTTCGGTGCTTCACACGCAAATTTAAGACAAACTCACATATCTGAGTGCCAAATTGAGGGGAAAAAACATCGTCTTGCATTTGAGTAAATACGTTAACTACAGAAGTACCCATCAACCATAGCATATGGCATTACATTGTGGCACCTATCAACCAAACTACCTGGCATTACATCTCAGAAGAACACAACTGAACAAGTCACTCAGCTCAGTCAACAATCCATGGCCTGGTGGATCCTCTAGTGCATGGTTACTCATGTTCCATATGAGGAAAAACTATGATATCAGCAACATCCACAACAGAAACCTGAAAACTAACAAACTCAGTATACTTACTGAGACCCCTTGTGAAATCTGAATGTCTAACACCTCGAGTCTTCAGTCTTTGTAACAGTTCTGAGGATGTAAGTTTTCGCACCAGGTACACAGCTATAGCATAACCACGTCCATACTCTGTATTCCAAGACACTGTAATGTGGTTTGCTACCGTAGGACTCAGTTTTACCATGGTCGTAATGTTCACTGGACGAGGTGGCCGCTTTGGTTCAACACCAGGTTTGTTTGTTGGAATGGGGTTCTGCAGAAAAGCACAAAGAACATGATGTTGCACACTACAGTGCTATTGACTGTTAGAAAAACTGTTACTAGAAAGTTTACATCTGACTGAAATAAAACAAAATACTATGTACATGCTAAAGTAACAGTGCTTAACTGGACATCATGCGTAACTCCCAGCTGACAAATTAGTGCAACTGCCAGTCACTACTTGTAACAAGAGGATTGTTCACTAACACACCACACTGTTCCTCTGTGCACTGTTAAAACAGATGTCAGTGCACATCTTAAAAAGGGTCAGTGTGGCAGCAAGGAAATGTACCAAAATAACCATGACCCCAAAACCAGGGTTGTGGGGGTGGTGCATCCCCTGTCATGCACCTCAGCAACTGAACAGAAAATACACAAATGAAGGACACACACACACACAATTATAACTCAAAATCCATAGAAACACAGAAATATCACAAAAGAAACCTGCATTACAATGCTACCACCTTATGCTTGACAAGGGTTTTGGATACTGTCATTAACAAAATCCAAAACATAACATAGAATAATCCCACCTGTAACTATTTCCCATACCTCAGCAGCCATTTCCACCCATGTCAACAAAAATGGAAAGACTGCTTACACATCTGATTCAAGAAAGGTTTGAAACAAAAGTCTGGCAGTATGTCAACAATCAAGGAATTTAAGTACAAGCAGTAACCACACTTTGTTCATATCACTAACCTTTAACACATACACTATGTGACATACAATCCACCAGCTTCATTTTCTTACAATAAGTGATCGTTTACCACTCATTACACTACCATAAGACCGAACTCTAGCTGGTTTGTCAGATTCAGATGACTGGTCTTATGAGTAGCCACTGCAGTGCCAATCACAGATTTGCCACAAAATGATATGCTACTGTAGCAATGACTGCATGTAATAGAGGCAATGTCTTACTGTACTAGTGGAACTAAATCTTAACAATGATTTCATCCTTGTATAGGTAATAAGATATTATACATATCCTCAATCCCGAAGTAGCTGCTGATGGGTACTACTCAAAACACACCAATGCTCAGATCATCTACCATCCTGCATTCAACATCTCCATTAAAAAAGCAATATCTCCACTGCTCCTTCTGCCAGTTATGTTGTTAAGGTACAGCATGTTTACTTATGACAAAAAGGTGAACATGGTTACATTACATAATGCACTGTCTACTGGGAATTTATGCTTTACGGTCCGTGCGTGTTAGGTATAGGATGGCATTTAAAATCCCTCTCGGCTCGAGCAACCTGTCTATAGGATAGCCACAGCCTCAGGCATTTAAATATTTTGCTCTCAATGCCATGAGACATTTAGGGAAGCTTCACTCATTCTTAACACCCCATTAGAAGATTCTGTTCAGCTTCATGTTCCGACTTATTTACCCCTTGATAGAAACCCCCATTATCCATTTTTATACAAGGCTTTTGTACCTACAGCCGGTAAGGATGTAGGGAGAACGCAATGATGCAAAGCTTATTTTTTCCTGCTCTCTTCATCTGGCTTGTGGATGACTAGTGAAAATGTGGTGACAGGACAGACAGCAATAAGCAGACTTTTATCTGCCATCCTTTCACTTGAAGAGACCCATTTAGAGCTCCAGATATTGCAGTTCATTTCTCAGATTTCATGCCGAGTTTGCATCCACAGTGTTGCATACAGAGCTTCTTATTCTTCCCAATAAGCATTTCATAGTCAGTGTGAGTGGTGGTGTATTGATTATACCAAGCAAGAGGCCAAGGTTGCTAAGGCCAAGCGAAATAACTGAACTGATTGTTGCCACTGATAGTGATCAAGGGAGAGAGTCCTGAGTGTCCAGTGACATCAGTTCTATTTAGGGAGGTTCTGAACATGTGCCAGGGGTGTCACAACCTCAACCATACTGCCTAACAGCCACCTGTCATGAGTCCAGCAGTTCAATTACGTCCAGCGCCTCTGAAAAAGACCATGCCAGTAAGTGGGGGCCAGGTGAACAGATTCAGCAATCAGTAACACTGCAATGGACATGCCCCTCTTGCCCAAGAGTAGTGTAGCACACGCAAATGCAGTGGGCCCCAGAAGATAAGAGGAAAATGAAGGTCACACATACATAATGGCTCGAGTCCACGTGTATTTTGCAGAAATGATCACTCCGCTGGTGGTGGAGATTAATTGCTACTACCATGATTAAACAGACAGACTTGACAATGGACCCTCTCCTGAACCTGACATTACTCAAGCCGAAATGTTTGTGTTTCTGGCACTGACAATACAGACGGGACATGGCATAAGAGACAAACTAACAGACTACTGGGCAACAATGAACCAGTTATACACACTTTTCTACAGCACTACGATGAAACAGGACCGATGCCTTCACATCCTTGGTTACTTACATTTTACTGACAACAGGAATGCACCTGATAGGACAGATGAAAATTTTGACAGACTATGGAAGATACAAGACCTGTCTGAAATTTCAAATGGCATATTTTCCAAATTGGGACTGCGGTGGCACAGCGATTAAGGTACTGTGCTACAAATTGGAAGGTCGCTGGTTTGATCCCAGCTGGTGTCATTGGATTTTTCATTGACATAAACTCCTTCCGATTGCACTATGGCCCTGGGGTCGACTCAGCCTCGAACAGAAATGATTACCAGGAGTATTTCCTGGGGGTAAAGGCAGCCAGTGTGTAAGGCTGATAACTTTACCACCATCCTGTGCTGTTGTCACGAAATCTGGGAACCTAAACTTCCTGGAATCCCCTGGGCCCTTCTGGGCCTGTAAAGGGACTGCTTTATCTTTTTACATTTTCCAAATTTTACAGCCCTTCTGAAAATCTGGTTATTGACGAAATCTTTGTTTCCTTCAAAGGAAGGGTGATTTCCAAACAGAACATACCAAAGAAACGCAAGCAATTCAGCATCAAAATTTTTAAACTTTGTGACTCGACCGGATACACATATGACATGAAAGTATACTTGGGGAACGATAGACAGCGCACAGCACAGCACGTGACAGCATCCCATGAGACAGTGACAGAACTGACAAGGAAGATAGAAGGACATGGCCACAAATTATATATGGACTATTTCTTTTCTTCCCCTGAATTATTTAATGACTTGGCAAAGAAGTAGATTTACTGTTATGGGACTGTTAGGCTGAACAGGAGAAGGCTTGCCACAAGACCCAGCACTGAAGACAATAAAAATGAAACAGGGAGACATTCACGTAAGAACCAGGGCTCACTTGATGGCAATGCTGTGGTGGGACAAGAGAGACATTTGCATGTTGATGAATATTCACGAGGTTGCAGAAAAAGGTAATTTCTGCAATGTGGGAAGAAAAGCCATGTGACAGATTACAACCATCATATGGGGTACGTGGATAGGGGTGACAATGGCAAACAGTTACTTCATCAGCCGCCACATATTCGAGCAAATGAAAAAAATTGTTCTTTCATCTGTTAGACATGGCCATTCTCAAATAGCAACATTCTTCATTCCTCATGTGGGGGTAAGAAAATTTCACATACAGAATTTTGATTTACCCTCCTGAGGAATAAGTTGGCACATGCTGGAACAGAATGGAGAATACCAAGGCCAATAGGTAGACCACTTAATGTTGAATCACGCGTCGCACTAGGCTCAAAGTCTGTGGCAGGAAACATTGGCCTACCCTGTCAGAGATGCAGCTGAGGTGTCACATGTGTAAGGCCAGGGGTGTGACACACAATGTTTTTGTAAAGTGCCATATGTGTAAAGTGTGTTAAAAGATCATGTTTTGAGGACTACCACGCTGAGGCAAAGTACTAAAAACAACAGGCGCAACTTCCTTAAGAAAAGAAACTGGGGACTCAAGCCAACATGTAAGTAAAAGAAAATGAAATTTTTGCATATTCCATGAAATTATTTTGTCTATTTACAAACTAAAAATTTACTGCATTCTTAAACACATGTAGAAATATCTTATTTCCCAAAAAATGCCATTTATTTAAGCTTGTCTGGTTCCCATTACATTAACATTTTTTGTAAATCATGTGCTATTATTTAAATGGCTAGAGAAAAGAATGTCTTATGCAAAGGTGGACTGTAGCCATTTAAATCCAGATGCAAAAAGGTTAAACATCTATCAAACAATCTCCCTTTCGAACTAGAAGCACTGCCTTACTTTTGCTTTTCATTATATTGCCTCTCGTAATGTCTGTTTCAACACAAACTGATACCTACTCAACATGTGCAAGCAGCTTTGAAGGAAACAGGTGGTGTCATAATAATTAATATATTACTGTCAGTAAGATTCCTTCTCAAAATACAACCTGTGTACACTCTCATGTTTCTCCATACATTGTTTCAGAAGTGAGATCTAAGGCTCTCACAGTCCTGCTGAAGACTGATGTCTTCTGGGATGTGGTGCTATATCACTGGGTGAGCAGTTACCAACATTTTGTAAGGTCTTTCAAAATGTCAAGAACTATACAATCAACGATACACAGTCACATCCAAGGAGAACTAAATTTCCACTGAAAGTAACAGCTACTAACAAGGGAAAATAATTTGATGCAAGGATTGTTTAAAAAAGATATGTGTGGAATGGTGTATATTATATGAGGGTTGCCCAAAAAGTTTTACAACACTTGTCAAAATCAACAGAAAATGTCTGCAATTTTTCCTGTGGTTAATTTTTGATGTCCTACTTCCTACTGCAGTACAACAGAACAATACATTTTCTTGCACATGCACACAGGGTCATCACAACGGTGTGGCATGGTATAGTGATTGCATTTTAAACACTGGGCTGTTGTTGAATTTCTTGTGGCAAAGAACGATTCAGTAACAAACATCCACAAGTGGTAAACAATGTATATGGTGTCAATTCTGTTGATTATAACACTTTCACTCATTTGGCTTCATGAATTTCAGGTTCTGAGAAGACAATGCAGGGCTCAGTAAGGCATGTAACTCTGGTTGGCCAACAGCATCAGTTACTCAGGTATTGCTTCAACATGATAACACAGTCTTTCAAAATGACCAGAGGATTAGAACCAGAAAGCCTGCAACTGAGCTCTCAGTATCCAACAGAAGTGTGCACAACATTCACGATGCTTCAGGATATTCAGAATTGTGAGCCTGTTCGGTTCCACAAAGTTTAATCAATTATCACAAAACTGTGTGGAAAGAGGTGTGTTCTGATTTGCTCTCCCGTTACAAGGCTGAAGGTGAGAGCTTTCTGTCACAGATCATCAACGGGGAAGAAATGCAGACCATCACTTTGAAATGCACACAAGAAGTCAGTGGAATGGCATCATCCAACTACTCCTCAGAATAAGTTAAGTTTACCCCTCCTGCAGGGAAAGTCATGGCCACTGTTTTATGGGATGCAAAAGGGAGGACCTTGGTAGACATTATGCCACACAGTCAAACCATTACCCTGATCTATACGTTCAAACTCTTACAAAAATGCAGAAGCATTTCAGGAGGGTTCAACCTCACAAAATGTTGCAGAAATTCTCCTTCAACATGACAATTTACGATCACACAAGTTTGAAAATACAGGAAGCAATCACAAATCTCAAGTGGGCTGTTCTTCCCCATACACAATACAGCCCAGATCTTGCTTCCTGAGATTTCCACCTCTTTGGAGCTCTCAAAGGTGCCAACTGTGGAAAAGGGTTGGGGAGTGTTGACCAGGTTACTGAAGAAGTGAAAAAGTGGTGCGCACAAAATTTAAACTGCGACAAGAAGAGGAGAGATGCTCTTGTTACTCACCGGCACAAGGCTGTTAAGGTGATGGAGATCATGTAGAAAAATGAGGTATGTGTAATGCATCCATCTGGTTATCCTGGGAGTGTGTTCAAAGATTTATATAATAAATTACTTGCAATAAAAAGATCGTGTTGCAGATCTTTTTGAGCAACCTTCATAACAACAGATACATACACAAACTTTGTGTCTAAAACAACAGTCATGTTAGACTGGAGTCTGTGTATTTATCCAAACTGTCATTCACACAAAACGGGATGACTACCATCAAATTAACCTGCATAACATCAACCTTTAACTGTATGAACCACCCAAATCTGACAATCAGCCCTTTTTACAAGTCACTCAGTAGTCGAGATAATGGACACTCATGCCTGAAAATGTTAAAATTAGGTTCCTTGCATGTCGTCCCTCTCAGCACCAAGATACTGGTATTAAAATTCCAAACTATCCTCAGTAATATCCAATCATGTTAGGACCCACCCATTAACTTTATACACCAAATTGCTTAGAACTCCATGGAACTCAAGAGTGAACATATATACTTCACGCCAGGTACCTAAAAGACAATTTTCATAAACTCACTGACATGGAATTCACCACACAACAAAAGAACTTCCAGCTCAAGGCCTAACTCAGCTAACAATTTATGCTTACTGAATTTTGTCTTCAAACAGACTTGCAATTTTAAAGGAAAATTTTAACATATGCAAAACAAAGTATTATTTTCAGTATTAATTCACAGTCAAGTAAAAGATAACACACATAATTTTTATGAGTTCATACATATCACAAGGTTTTCAAAGCACTGAATCATAGCCCTACTAGGTGCATTATGTAAGAACTGCTATTTCCTCTATTTGTTCGTGTGTAAGTCCTGAAGATGCCTTAGTACAGCATTTTTCAAGCTTTTTTTCTCGTGTATGACTGCCACAATACAAAACATGTACATGTACCACTAGGTACTGCAAATATTAATGCCTACTTTCAGAATACTGTCTTCCAGAATGTTTAACTGGTTGGCCAGTTTGGACTCTTCCAACCTGCCAACCAGTAAAGCAGCGTTGCTGTGGTAACCTTAAGTTTTGCAGTTGCTAATTTTCTAATTTAACACGATTAGATTACAGAAGGGAGTCTGTATTTATATTTGAACAATGAAATACTACCTTCATATACACTTAACAAATGTTTTTCTCTACATTTCAACGCATTTAAAACAATCTTAATGGTTCAATTAAAGTGTATAAATGCCCCTTACAAAGACAAATTCTTATATTCCTTCACATACCACCACGTGACCATCTGCCTACTACCAGCGGTATGGATGTCACCATTTGAAAGGCACTGGCTTAGAACAAATTGAAGCATGTAACATATTTCTATATGGATATAATACACTAATAGTTGTGTCATCCAAATCTTGTCCTTTATAACAGCAGTATCTATTACTTACAGGCAGAGGGCACATCTTGCCATTAACTTTCACACAGATGCCTGGTGGAAAGCAGTCATCCTGCTCACAAGATGTTTCAAGCAGACAGAATCTCATCTGCACCTGTACAACACAACGTAAGGCACTAATGCACGTATTTCCAAATATACCAGCATATGTCATAGTGTCATTCGTGATGACATGTTTATTCTATTAATGTAGGTTACTCATCTGACCACCCATGAGAATGGCAGAGCAGCAGTGTAAAGTAAAAAATCACAACTGTCAAATTATGTGCCCTGAACAAAGATCTTATTCACATCACATGTGTTTCTGCGAAAAAAATTTCAAAATGGCTTTCAAAAATAGCTCAAGTTAGGCCGCAAGTCTGTCTACAAGGATTCTGCACTTTCTTACTAAGTGTACAAGCAGTCAATGAGCCACACTACTGATTCATTACACTAAGATAACCAGAGCCAAACATTTAATCACTTGTGCAACCAAGACACGTGGAACTGATATTTAAGAGCCTACAATTTCTTATGCACCACCAATTTCATATTTCATGATGTGAAGCAAGCAATATTTATCTGTTTTAACAAAAATACTTTTCACACGTGTCACAAAATTACACACCTAAGTTACAGAATAATTTAGTTTTCAAGACAATCTGTAATTCTGAACATGAAAGATTTTTATTAAGTAGGAAAAATTGTGTCAACCGGCACTTAAAACACAAAATTGTGTTAACCGGTACTTAAAACACAAAAATACATCATAGACATATTTCAAGTCTCCTGTATTCACATTCTGAAGTACCTACAACAGTATTACGGTACCTGGATTGCATACTCCATCTTTGTACCAGGTCGTAAATCTCTTGAACTAGCGATATCTGTGGCTTGCTGAGGAGTTAGGTGGAATACGAAATTACCCTCTTGTAACCTTTGTGTGCCTTGTGGAACTGTGTAACAAGGACATTTACTCATAAATTTCAGTAATAAATTGTCGTGGAAAAAGAGAGAGGGAGATGTCAGACAAGTACTAAAACATGGACTGCTGACCTCAGCATGCAACCCAATTCTAAGCAAGTGCTTTGGTGTTCCAGTGGATTCAGGTCTTCTGTGATGTGATGCTGTGTCACTGGATTAGTGGTTCTAACTGCACTGTTCACACCTGAAGATGACTGCACCACAACCCTTCAAGATTCTGGGAACCACTTACCCAAAAACAGAGCATCACATCCCAGGAGACTTCAACCCTCAGTGTATTTCTTGTTAAAACAATGTCTGAAGTTTAATTTGTGAGACTACACCATTCTATATAACATAACATAACATGCACAGTGCATCCAATCAAAACTTCATGGTGTGCAGTGTCAAGTATATGTATCAGCAAGTGTATCTTGCTTTTAATGTACAGATTAATGCAGTGTACAAGGATAATTCAAAAGAAAACCAGAACAGAATACAGTCAGTCCAATAATTATTAATTCAAAATTCAATCCTTATTACATATCAAAGATGGAAACATACAGAACACTGCTACATAATAAGAAGTGTTGATTCCTGTTACTGACAGTAATGCAGCAACAAAAACAGCAACTACGACTCAACAGTCAACCTTTTAGAGAGGGGTGTGTTCAGTGACTTTACAGCACAACCGATGCAGCATCACACACATCTCCATAAACAGGTGGGTCTATACATCAGAACAGAGCCACACAGCCTTCCTCAGCTAGCTAGCTAGCTACCTAGATAGCTAACCAATTAACTAACTAACTCCATGGAGCACAGTCCTCTTTAAGAAGCTAACAGTTCCTCAGGTAGTCTAGAAACGCCCCACACTGTATAAAACACAACAGTTCATTGCTATGTTCACAGCAGCTTAGCACTTGACAAGACCTGGCCATATTAAGCCACTCCATACTATCACATCTTATTTCTTTAAGATACATTTTAGTATCATCATCCAAACTATGCCTGTGTCTTCCAAGTGGTCTCTTCTCTTCTCATTTTCCCACCAAAACCCTGCCTACAAATGTCTTCTTCCACATGCATGACACATGTCCTGCTCACTCTTCTGCCTCAATTTGTTTACTGAGACAGTATTTGGTGGCTAATACAAGTCATGAAGCTCCTCAATGTGCAATTTTCTGCATTCTCCTGTTACTTTATCCATCTTCCTCATAACCCTATTCTTGAACGCCCACAGTTTATGTTCTTTCCCTAACAGGATAGACCAAGTTTCATACCCATATAAAAATGATAGGTACAGTTACAGCTGTTCAAGTAATGACACTGCAAATGCTGTGTAGACAGCAATGACAACAAGCACATGTAAACCTTGCTGATTACAACAGCACAAGCTGTGACTCAAAATATGTCAATGAATTAAACTGTTGCCATGTTGTCTGCAATGGCTACATGCGATTCCACAAACTATGCAAACAGTGCACTGCCTTCAGTGCATTTATATATGATACGGCACAAACTTAAAGAAGAAGCAGATGAAACAAATACAATGCTACATGACATAAACGCTACAACACTACAGCTCCCACATCTACTGACTGTGGCTCCTACACACATGCTTCAATTCTTTCAATTCACAAAGAAATTCAGAAACAGAACACAGTCTGCATACCAAGGCTTGACGGTTTTAACAGTTCTCCCATCAAATCAAAGAATGGGAGGCGTTTAAGTCTCACATCTGGATGTACTGGATAGGAGCTCGCTGCAGAGGCAGGTGGAGATGCCTTGGGCTGGTACTGGTACATGTTGTTGGGATACATAGCACGTGCCTGTAACATTAGATGCTGTTTGAATATATGTTAGACTTTTTTTTATATTTATTGTTGCAGCATGCTCCATTACACTGTGTAATACTATATGCTAGGTTTGCTCTTGTTCACGTTTATATGATTGTTTATTGTGGTGGTTTCCTGTTCTTGATGTTTTGGCTTTTGCCTTACATCATTTTCACTTCAGTTTTTCGAAATCTATAGAGTTAGCGAATGTTGTAAATTGTTTTAGATATTTGTTCACTAATTCACATTTCCGCACTGTCCAGTCTTCTTCTCTCGATGTGTAGGCTATTAGTTCTCCCCTTTCTTTGTCAAGTATTTCACAGTCATATATGAGATGGTCCGTTGTCTGGTCTCCGTGTTTGCAGATACACTACGGTGACTGGATTATCTTGAAGCGGTGTAGATATGCCTTGGTTTTTCCGTGCTCAGTTAGCATCGCCGTGAGGTTAGGTGATAGTCTGAGTTTCATTTTTAGTCGTTCCTTGATGTCCGGGAAATACTCCTTGGTTGCCCGCCCTTTTGCAGTGTCGTCCCATTGTCCCATTTTGCTGTTGTCTTTTCTGCTTCTTGTCTCTCTACTTCGCTTTTCGGAATTTTGTTATAGCATATTTCGCTGTTTTTGATGGCCTCCTTGGTGAGTTTGTCTGCTAGTTCATTTCCGCTGTGGCCAGCACAGGCCTTTATCCACGTAAAGTCTATGCGCCAGTTTTCTTTTTTCAAGTCAGTTGTCTTTCCCGTAATTTCTTCTATTAAGTATTTTCTATTTTTAGCATTTTTGACTCAGAATAGGGTTACCTTGCTCTCTGTGGATACCTTGACTGTTCATGGGGTACTGTTGTCTAGATTTATTGTCTCTAATGTGTGTAGTGCTTTGAGTATTGCTGGCTGCTCTGCTTGATTGTTTGAGCACCTGTTGTTAAGTTTGTTTGATTTGATGAGTTAGTTTATTATTTACGTATATGGCGATTCCCGACCCGACTCCTTGTTCAGTCTTGCTTTCGTCTGTGTATATACGAGGGTTGGAACTTTAATAGTGGCAACACTGCTGTAGAGACGCCATGCAACGGAACCAAATAATGTCGCTTATACCACACGTTAGTTACATACCTACCTTACCTCAGAGCAAATGGA
>Ga0123355_10004581_pt1 | contig 20094 bp, 17 predicted proteins | sample TergutEmb28metaG_3_FD_89872 | JGI IMG/M metagenome (GOLD analysis project Ga0123355, IMG submission 89872) | Embiratermes neotenicus P1 segment gut microbial communities from Petit-Saut dam, French Guiana - Emb289 P1 | ecosystem: Host-associated > Arthropoda: Insects > Digestive system > Gut ...
CATCATGAAACGCCAGAAATGGTAGTGGGGCTTGCCTATGTTGCAATCATCATCGTATTCAGGCATAAAGTAAGCATACATCACAAAGCCAACCATCTTATCATCTGCATAAATTGCATAAGCAACGGCATGGCTGCCAAGTCCCCTTGGGCTGTTTGTGGTGTATGCATGTCCTAAACTTGTGGCGTTGTGTGACACAAAACTCGTTTGTTCTGGTGCTACTTCAAGTTCGATACACTCTTTAACATTGTCGCTTAGTATGGATATTGGTATAAGTTCTATCAATTTCTTAACCCCCGATAAAATAAATTTTATTCACAACTACCAATTCCCCCTAAGCCCAAAACCACTATCACTTGCAATAACCTGCCCTGTTATCCATTTTGAATAATCACTATGCAAAAAAAGTGCCAAATCCGCGGTATCGTCCGGTATTCCCCATCGCCCCGACGGGAACTTTTTTGCTATAGATTCATATACTTCTCCAAAGCAATATCCGGTATCATTGGGGCCAGGGTTTATGCAGTTAACCCGTATGTTTTTATCCCCAAGCAGGCATGCAGCTTGACGGCATAGGCAAATGATAGCTTCCTTTGCCACACAATATGCGATTTCGCTCGTCATAGGGCTTAAATACTGGCCGCTCGTAAACAGCGTAATCGCATTATCTTTTGTTGTATCTACTTGGTCAACAAATGACTGTAGCATCATCATAGATGCACGGATATTTACATGTAAATGAGTATCAATATCCTCTGCCGTCCATTTTCCTATTTCAATGTGGGTGCCATAGCAATGGTTTAATGTTAAGCCATCCAGCCAGCCCAATTTATCAGTTGCTTCCTCGACTACCTTTTCTGCATTGCCTGGTGTTTCTAAATCTGAGGGCGTTATAACGGTTACGCTTAGCCCCAAGTCATTTAATTGCTTCGCGACCACTTCGGTGCCATTTTGCATGGATGATAGGTGGTTACCCACAGTCAAATCATAGTCCGAAAATCCATGTACAGCTACAGCAGCCCCCGCTTCCGCAAACCGTTTGGCAAGGGTAGCGCCAATGCCCAAAGGGCGGCTGACGCCGGTTATTAAAATCTTTTTTCCGTCCAGCCTTATTGATGAGTTTTCCATGGGAATACCACCTTTCACAATTAAATCCGCCTCAGTCTGGTATAATAGCAGTATAACATAATCATGCGTTATTACGGCAGGAGGAGCACATGAACCTACTAATAATAAGGCACGGGCAATCCGAAGCCGATATTTTAGAAGTTTGCGAAGGCCGTGCGGACTTTAACCTCACGAGTTTAGGGATAAAGCAAGCCAACCTAATGGCTGACTGGGTTACCGAAAAATATAAGATTGATAAAATTTACGCAAGCCCTCTAAAAAGGGCAAAGCAAACAGCCGGCATTTTAAGCGACCGCATAGGCGTTGACATCCATTTTGATGATGACCTAATGGAATGGCAAAACGGACTTATAGCAGGAATGCCACGCGCGGAAGCCCTTGCAAAATATCCTCCGCCGGAAATGAAGCATCCTCACACCGCCATGTATGGCCAAGAAAGTGATATCCAATTTAGGATGAGGGCCGAGACTGCATTATCCAAGATAATAAACGAAAACCCTCTTAGCCATACAATTGCCGTAATTTCGCATAATGGCCTGATAGGGCAGCTCTTTAAGAGTTTTATTGGCGCACCGCTTGCTTCGTCCAATGTATATATCGGCAAAACCGGCGATACAGGGATACATGAATGGAGGATAAATGGGGATAAGCGTGAGATACTCCATGTAAACCTACAAAGACATTTGGAGTAAACTTGGTTCTTCTAAATCAAAATATCTATATAAGAAGCTATATTCATAGGATTTAACACCGCCTCAATTGGCGTAAAACTGTCGAACCAATTCGGTGTCGCCTCCTATGAACATAGCTTCTAAACGGGGGAAGCTATGACGAAAAATTTCAGCATAATAAACCTGGAACATACCGCGCAAAAAGATGAAAACCTCAATAGATCCCTGTACTCGGGCGTTATTTCCGAGCTTAAAATCAACCGGCTGATACAAATAAAGCCTATCTTTTCGGGTGGGAGAATGGTAGCGTATGACCCGGCAGATTTTATTACAACAGATAAAGATACAATCCGCCATAGACAGGATATCTTTGAGGATTTGCTTAATTGCGACGGGCTGTTTGAGTTGCTAAAGAATACTATCTTGCCTGCAATATGTGAGTTTTCATCTATGTCTGGTGGCTTAGACACCGAAGATTATTATTTTCTGGACAAATTTTATGCTGTTAAGCAGCTTAAGTCTTATATAGATTGCGTAAAAAAACTGTATAAATCATTTGAGACATTGCCTGTAGAGTCAAAAGGGATGCGGCTATTAGCAGAAAAAATCAACGAGATATATAACAGCGACGAATTTAACAATTTGCATTCAAACACAGGTAAGATGAGCACCCATCTTGAAAAAGATATTAAGAGTGTTACCGTGGGTATAAACCTAGAAAACGGCATAGGTATAACAAATTTGGGTATAGTGTCTGTTAACGAAGAACGTTATAAACCCGGCAAGCTACTAGATAAGATACTTGGGGGCAATTTCACGAATAATGACCCATATACTTTGCAGACCCCGATTGTGCCTGTTACAGGGGGGTTAGGGCATCTTACAGATGAGCAGAAATTTCAGGTAACCGTAAGCTTTAAAACCGCGTTTAATATGTTTCTAAAAAACAGCGTGAAGGGCGTCCCCCGCGATATTTCCACGTATATGAAAAACCAGACTCAGTTCATGGTAGATTTAGCATCCGAAATTTCTTTTCTTATCGCCGGATATGAAATGCTTACGGCTTTCAAAAATCAAAGAGCATCTATATGTAAACCCGCAATTAGTCAGACAAATCACACCTATATCAACAACCTATATCACCCGACACTGCTGGAAACTGCATCATATGATGATGTGATATGCAACACCGTTTCCTTTGACAAAAACGGTATGTTCTACGTCTTAACCGGCGCAAACAGCGGCGGTAAATCTGTGTTTCTTCATTCTGTTGGCATTGCGCAAATTTTATTCCAATTGGGTATGTATATACCTGCCAATAATGCTATGTTGCTGCCGGTTGATTATATTTGCGTGCATTTCCCGTCCGAAACAGCAATCCAGGGTGCAGCAGGGCGGCTGGAGCATGAGTGTATGGAGTTTAACGAGATGATGAAGATCATCACGGCTAAAAGCCTGATCCTTGTAGACGAAGCGTTTTCTTCGACAAGCGCCTATGACGGAGCCGCGTTATCGGAAGAACTTATCAAGCGCTTTGCGGCAGTTGGGTGCAGAGGAGTATTTTCTACTCATATACATGATTTGCCCATAGAACGGATTAACGAGAATGCAAAAGCCATAATTAAAGTTGACACATTAGTTGCCGTATCGGTAGACGGAAAACGGTTGTATACGATTGCCCGTCAAAAGCCGGATGGGAAAAGCCATGCGCGGGATATCGCAAAAAAATATGGGTTGTTTTTGGATTTTGATTACATCCACACTAATCTAAACTCTTAAAAAACTGAGTTGTCCATATTATATAATTATTGTAACTATAAAAATTTCTAATAGCTTTGGCAATTTGCTGTAATGTTCCAGCAACCACCCCATATGTTATATTTTCGTACTCCCATTTTTGTAGTAGTTTTTTAACTTCTTCTAAATGCTCTTCTTTCATTTTCTCAATAATCATGCAAGTCTCCATTTTGGCAGGGGTAAGGTATGCGGGGAAATATCTGTGTCGCATAGCAAATTGCTTCTAACATTGTTATAGTTCGTCCAGCGAGGTGAGCAAATGAACTGGGTTGCCAAAATACAGACAGCAATTGACTATATCGAGGATAATATCACTTATGAGCTTGATATGAACATACCGGCAAGGATAATGCTGTGTTCTAGGCATGATTTTCAAAGGATTTTTGCATATCTAGTTGGTATCCCCTTGTCCGAATATCTAAAAAGAAGGAGGCTAACTCTAGCGGGGATAGAAATCCGAGACGGGAAGGATAAAATTATGGACATCTCAATAAAATACGGCTACGAATCCCATGCATCTTTCACTCGGTCTTTTAAGGAATTTCATGGGATAACTCCTAAGGAGTCACGAGAAAACACTAATCATATGCTTAACAGTTATCCTGAATTTTCGATATATATGTCATTGGAGGAGCAAAATGTTTAAAAGAAACTACCAACTTAAAAATGGCAAAAAGCTCGAGATTGTACGTTGCAGTGACGCTGAAGTACCATATATAAAAAACCTTAAAAACATCATGGATGCTGAAGTCCAAAGTATAGCCCATATTGGCACATATAAGTCTACAAAGGTATACCTATTTAAAAAACTGATGAACGAGGATGAGTATTCATATGAAAAAACAAGGATTGGCGATGGTCTTTCATCGGCCAGGACAGTTTTTTTATTGGCCGTTATTGATAATGAGATAGCAGGCTATATTAATTCGTCAGGTCTGTGGAAAAATGAAAATGATATAGCACGAAAAAACCTTTTGCTATTTGATGTCGAGGTTATTAGCCGATTCGGAAATTTGAATATTGCCTCATTATTAATTAATGCCCTAAGAGAATGTGGCGCAGAAAACGGATATGAAAACATATACTCCGGAAGCGAACACAATTCATCCTTAATCAATGACAATAGTGCGGCTATGATTAACCTATTTATAAAAACAGGGGCCGAAGAACTTAATTTTGATGCTTCGCTGGCTGTCCTTTTTGGTGAAGATTATGCTTACGAAAGCATATGGAATGCTACTAATAACAATCATGATAACGACTATTGTGATAGCCAAAACGTAAAGTCATACAGGTGGATAACACATACTTCGCAAAAGAGGTGATTACGCACGCGCACCTACCGGGCACACCGCCGCGCAGTTGCCGCAGTGGGCACAGTTGGATTGCGGATGTGCAACTACTTGGGCTTTTAATCCACGGTGGGCCATGGTTAAAACTGCCCTGTCTTGAGCGCAAGCATGTATGCATTGGCCGCACAATACGCATTTGTTTGGGTCGTATGTGAATAATGGGTTGCTAGTGTCTATGGGATGCTTTGGTTGATTTCGGCTTATATGCTTTTTAGGGTCGGCGTAGTATTGGTTGGCTAGGGAGATTAGCTTGCAACCACTATAATTCCTACATCCGCAGGATAAGCAGCGACTGGCTTCACTTACGGCCTGTGTGGCTGTCAGGTTTTGGTGTACTTCTTCGAAGCCCTTGTAGGCTTCTTTTTTTGCTGGGTTTTCACGAGAGATACTTGGGATATGAGTTAAGTCAGGCGACGATTTTTCATCTTTTACAAGAATGGCAGGCAGAGTTTCCCATGATGGGGTTAACTGATCCTCAGCGGATAAATATTCATGGATTGCCGCTGCGGCTTTACGCCCGTAACCTATAGCTTCTATTGCGTAAGCGCTTTGGCCCGTTACATCGCCTATCGCAAATACTCCGGGCAGGCTAGTTTGGAAGGTATCAGGGTTTGTGTTTATAGCTGATTGCGATTTTTCAAGGGTTTCTAATATACTTAAGTCTACGGCTTGCCCTATTGCGGTAATTATTATGTCGGAATTAAGCCATTGCTCTTGCCCAGGTATCGGCTTTGGGTTTAGGCGGCCATCGGCATCAGGTTCGCCAAGGGTCATTAATTGCAGGCGGATACCGCTAGCGGTTACTTCCATAGGTGAGACCAAGAATTTGAATTTTACGCCTTCTTCTTCGGCTTCGGTTATCTCTGCCGGGTCGGCGAGCATTTCGTCTTTGGTACGGCGGTAGGCTACGGTTACAGAGCCGGCCCCCAAGCGCAGGGCTGTACGAGCTGCGTCTATTGCGGTGTTGCTTCCGCCTATTACCACTACTTTTTGGCCTATAATGACGCTTTGCATGCCTTGAGAATCACAGGCCACTTCTCGCAAGAAATCGATACCACCAAATACGCAAGGCAAATCCTCGCCAGGGATGCCCATAGGGCGACTGGCACCAGCCCCGATAGCAATAATCACCGCATCATACTGCTTTTGCAAGTCAGTGAGTAATAATTGCTCCGTGACGCTCTTGGGGTTATGCACATGCTTACTTTGCATAAGCATGGCCCGGCTTACCAGGCTTACTCCATTATGGAGCCCTATCCCCATGTGCGCCAACAGGCTGATTTCTGCGTCCAACACGGCCTTGGGTAGGCGATATTCTGGGATACCATATCTTAGAAGCCCGCCCATCTTGGGCATATAATCAAAAACCGCTACTTCATGCCCGGCCCGTCTTAGGAAATACGCGGCGGTAAGCCCGGCGGGCCCCCCGCCAACAATTGCGACAGCCTGGCCGGTATCGGGTTTTATTTCCGGCATGCAAATATCGAGGGCAGTCTTGCTGCTGGATATAATCTCCTTTGCTATCATTTCAGCAGCAAACCGCTTGAGCCCAGCAATATTTATAGGTTCGTCGCGGATCCCACGGCGGCATTTGGCTTCGCAAGGCCGTGGACATACCCGTGCCATGGACGCCGGGAAAGGATGTGCTTCCAACATGCAACTAACAGCTTCTTTGATCTGCCCTTGGGCAAGTAAGGCGATATAACTCTGGCAATCTGTTTGGGCTGGGCAAGCCAGTTGGCAGGGGGCTTTGCAATCGCCTGTATGCATAGAGAGCTGCAACTCCAGCAAGCGCTTGCGTGCAGCTATTACTCGCTCGCTGTTTGTATTTATTACCATGCCATCGGCTACAGGTGTGGCGCATGCCCTAATAAGCCGTCCGTCTGAGTCTTCGACTATGCATATACCGCATGAGCCGTGGGCAGGGAAATTTTCGTTATGGCATAGGGTTGGTATGGAAATCCCCGCGCTATGTGCCGCAGACAAAACCATTTGCCCTTCTTGACTTTTGATTTTTATATTATCTATGGTGAGATTTATCATTGTATCCTCCAAGAGACTGACCATGTTCATCATATATCATATCATAATGCGAAAACTTCACAAAAACAGGGAAAATACTTAATCCCGAAAGCGATTTTGCCTTTGAGTTAATCTTGACATAAATGAGCACATTTGCTACATTCGAAGTTAGAAACAATGACAACTTCTAAGCTGTAAAGGAGAGGTTAGGGGCATGCTGCTGCTTGGTGACAAAGTTAGAGCACTTAGAAAAAATAAGAATATAAGCCAGTTGGATTTGGCTGCAATAATAAAGTCTAAGGCCAATAAAGTTGTAGATGTTGAAGCTGGCAGAGATGAGTATAGTCCAAAACATATAGAGGCTATAAAAGAACTCTTTGATATTGTTGGGATGCCTTTAGATGATAGCAACCGCCCTGCTTTTGTAAGGCGTTTATACCTTTGGAGCGCTTACGCCAGAGATGAACGGATGAGAAATGAAGCAAAAAAAATACGTGACGAAGCTGCCAAATCTATTAACTTAGAGCCCTGCGACTATAATCTGGCTATGCTTTATAAGCTGTTTGATGTTAAAACCCTGCTTGCGGAGAATAATCTTACAGAAGCCGGAGATAAATTTGAATTACTTAAAAATGAAATTAACAAATTAAATACCGAAAACCTTTTTCATTACCACAGTTGTGAAGGATACATAGCATTACGCAAAGAACAATATGAAGCAAGTCTAGATTGTTTTCTAAAAGCGAATGAAATACTAGCAAACCATAAAAACTTCTTACCGGAAGGCGATAAAACCATCGAGTGGCATTATTATACTATTGCCGAGTGCTATAATTTCATTCAAATCCCAAAACGCGCTAAATCGTTTTTGCTTAAAGTAAAAGAAGTATATTCTGAAAATATTGTAGATGATATGGGCTTTCATATTGATAATATGCTTGCGTGCAACCACATAAAACTGAATGAAATAAAAGAGGCTAAAATTTTACTAAGCAAATGTTTAATGAAAGCACAAAGTATTAATATCACTTATTTGATAGGCATAGCTATGTGCAGTTTTGGCTGTTTGTATAAAAGGACAGAAGATTGGAAAGCAGCATCGGAATGTTTTGATAAAGCCATAGATCACTTTATTGAAGGCTCTGACATTTATTTAGCGAATCTTTATAATAAAATTTTCTGTATTATAAACATTCGTGAATTTTCGAAGGCTCAAAAATTATTAGAGCGTGCAAGGATAAGATACGGTTTGGAAGGACAGTGGGCCGTTTACTTTGAAGCTTTGTGGCATTATATGGTCATAAGGCGTCGCATATCTGTCCGTAATAATAAATCGTCTGAATATATAGAAACTGTAGCAATACCCTATTTCGAGAAAAATTATGAATATTTTTTTATTATTGACTACTGTAGACTTCTAGAGATACACTACGATGAAGTGAAAAGTCAAAAAAATTCGCTATTGATGTCGAAAAAAATAAAAGATGTTTATGAGCGATGTTATATTAATAATTAACGGGTGACATATTTATACTAACAACTAGTCGTGCGACTGTATTTTTGATTAAGAACCTGTATTCAATAATCATCAACAATTATTTTGATGTTTATTTTGAGATTTATTTGCCAATGTAGCAATGGTTATCTTAAATGAAAGCATGTAATTCTTAACACATGCGATACATGCATTCAGTCAAAAAATTGTTATCATTAATAAGCAACAGGGGTTGCACTATAGAATTAAATCTTGTAAATTGCACATACAGCATTATCGCGCGCGACATCAAATGTCGTCAAATACTATTCCAAGCAGGAGGAACAAAATGCCTAAAGAAGACAAAAGAAGTCTGGACACCATTATCGGCAACAATGTTCGTTTGCAGCGCATGGCGCACAACCTTTCAATGGCCGAACTAAGCAAGAGGATGGAAATAACATACTCTCATTTAGGGCTCATCGAAAGAGGCGAACGCGGTACAACCTCCATAAACTTGCGGAAGTTGTCAAAAATCTTTAATGTAACAATTGATTCTTTCTTTGTTCCCCTTGATGTAAGAGTGGGAGCAGTAGAAGATACAGGTGACCCGTTGGCAGCAGCAAATCGCAAAAAAGTTCAGTCTTTGATGACCTGCGTTGATGACTCCGCATTAGATTTTGTTGTTAACACGATCAAGGGAGTCATCGATTTGACCGGTAAACAGTAAGTAATCACTAATCCGTAATTAGTAATCCGTAATGTAAAAGGACAGCTCTACTGACACAAACCTGTGCCGGTAGCGCTGTCCTTTTTAGAAGCTGTGTTCATAGATTGTTTGCGAATAAATCTTATAGCCCCAGTGCTGCAAGCTTCTCTCTTAAAAATTCTACGGCCATGTTGATATCGGCTTCGGGGTTTTCGCCTACTTCACGTTCTATGGTCAAAAATCCGTTAAAGCCTATAGCGTTAAGGGCTTTTAGGTATTCATCCCAGTTTACTCCGCCTTGGCCCAGGGGTACTTCCAACCATTTTAGTGGATCGGCAGACAGTTGTACTCCGTCTTTTGCGTGTGTATGCACGATATAATCCGAAAGTGTGTGGACGCCCTTTACGGGGTCATCGGCTACTACCATTACTAAATTAGCGGGGTCGTAGTTTACACGTACACCTTTTGCACCCAGGCTGTCCAGGAAATCTTTAAGCAGTTGAGCGCTTTCGGGGCCGGTTTCTACCGCGAAATATGAACCGATAGAATCGGCATACAAAGCCAGCTCACGGCAGGCGGCTCGCATGATTTCCTTTTTCTTGCATTCTTCTGCCGGAACGGTGCCGATGTGGGTAGTTACTACATCACATTCCAGGCGCTTGGCCAAGTCCATGATTTCTTTGGAGCGTTGCACAAGCCAGCCATTGGTTTCGGGATTGGCAAAACCATGGCCTACGGCTTCCGGTGTCGCGCCAAGATCCCCGCATATTGCGGAAAACACCATGTTATTGCGCTTTACCAAGTCCAGCCACTCACGGACTGTAGCATCGGTCATGTTTTCCGGGGCAAGCTCCCCGCTTACCGCATAAGCTTGGATACCTTCTATGCCCAGTGCCGCTGCGCGGGCTACGGCTTCTTTCAGGTCGACTCGGAAGCCTTCTAATAATACTCCGATTTTCATGTGATACCTCCTACACTTTTTTATGAATTTTGCGCTACATATACTAGGATGTCAAGCGTTGTAATACGCCATCCCCAACTGAGTACGGTTGGTTACATTTAGCTTTTCCATTATGACTACGATATTGTTGCGCACAGTGCCTTCGCTTAAAAACAAGCCTGCCGCGATTTCCTTGTTGGGCAGCCCCTGTGCTATCAAGCGTGCTATGTCGCGCTCACGGGGGGTTAGGGTTTCGAGGGCGGGGTTTTCTTGAGGGGCCAGTTTTTTTAGCGCGGCTGTGTCCACTACCCCTGTGCCGTCCATCAGCAAGCGCAGTTTGCCTGATATGCCGGATATTTTATCGGTTTTTATCAGGTATCCGTCTGCGCCGGCGGCCAGGGCTTGCTGTATGTTGGGGCGGTCGTCAAACGTTGTTAGCATCATGATTTTTATTTCTGGATAGCGGGTCTTTATCAGGCGGGTTGCGGCTATGCCGTCCATGCCGGGCATGTTTATATCCATAAGGATTATGTCCGGCGGTGTATTTTTACATATGTCTACGGCTTCGGCTCCGTCTTTGGCAAGGCCAGTAACGGTTATATCCGGCTCGCGTGACAGGCGTATTTCAAGGCTTTTTCTTATGAGTTGGTCGTCATCTACGATTAACAGGTTCATGATGCCGGGCCTCCTATTTCAAATACTTATCCATCCACTCGATTATTTCGGTAAGCCTTTTGACCCTCAGTTCCGGTTTGCCAGACCGTGAAAGCTCGTGGTTTTCGCCATGGAACACGACAAGCCTTGTATCTACCCCCAAGAGTTTAAGCGCCGTAAAGAATTGATAAGCCTCTGGAACCCAGCAGCGGTAATCGGCATCTGAATGTAGCAGCAATGTGGGTGTTTCTACGTTTTTGGCATATTTTAGCGGCGAATGCCACCATAGCTTTTCGGATTCATCCCATACATCTTCTACACCCATTTGGTCTTTGCCAAAATAGTAGCCGATATCGCTTATAAAGGTAAAAGGCATCCAATTGGAAATAGAACGCATAGATACAGCAGCCTTAAAACGGAGGGTATGCCCAACAATCCAGTTAGTCATAAACCCGCCGTAGGAGCCGCCCAGTACGCCCAAGCGCTCGCCATCTATGCCTGAGTAGCGGGCTAGGCATTCGTCTGTAAACTGCATCAGGTCGTTGTAATCAATCGTGCCGTACCTGCCCCTTATATCCGCAAACTCATTGCCTTTGCCGTCGGAACCCGTGGGGTTAGAAAACATTACGAAGTAGCCTTGTGCGGCAAACATTTGCATTTCGTGGAAATAATTTTCTGTATACGCGGTTTTGGGGCCGCCGTGGATTTGCAGCACCGCCGGATATTTATTACCGGCCTTGTAGTCTACGGGCTTTATCACCCAGCCATCGACCTCTACGCCAACTGTGTTTATAAATGAAAAATACTCGGGAGCAGAGTAGTTATGGGTCTCGTGGAACTCGTCGTTGAAGGCGCTTATCTTTGTAAGCTTGCCCTCTTTGGCTTCGTACACTTCCATTAGCTTGCCGGGCTGCATAAAGCCCATTACTGTGCGGCCATTTTCTATATCGAAGTAGTCGATATTGCCCTTGCTATTGGTTGTGTTTTTGATTTCGCCTGTGTTTAGATTAAGCTCATAAATATCGGCATGATAGCCGTTAAGGGATACGAAGAAAAAGCTATCGCCGACAATTTTGCTGGTTGTGCCGCCGCCAAACTTGGAGTCCGAATTGCCGGACTGACCTATGCTGCTATCGTATTCGGCCAATTTGCTGGCTTTCTTAGTTGCCGGGTCAACGATATAGAAGTGGCCATGTTTGTGAAGGGCCTGCCCCGGCTCCGAATATGAAACCAGCAGTTTGCTGCCCCAGAAGGCATAGGTACGGATTCTTTTTGGCTTTTCAAGGGCTTCTTTTTCCTCCAGAGTCTCTAGGTTTACGATATATATGTTGCTTTCCAAGCTGTGGATCTCGGCCGGGGCTGGGTCGCCTGTGTAGGCCAGATATTTTTTGCAAGGCGAGAGTTTGTAATCGGAGACATTTGTGAGCTTGTTGGTGATAGGCTTTAGGCCTTCCTCTGTAAGGATATTGAGCCGTACGCGCCTCTTATTGGTGAAGCCTTTGGCGTTAAACCAGTAAGGAAGCTCATCTATTACTTGATAGCTCTTGGCTTTTTTCATTTCCTTAAGAAGCTCCCCTATTTCGGCCTCTGTTTTGCCTTCGAAGCTTGGCCTGCTGTTGTTGTATAGCGTGGTGGCAATAAACTTGCCGCAATCCAAAAGCTCCAGCTTTGTGACTACTGCGTCTACTTTGAATGCAAGATCGGCCTCGCCGCCATGGATGCTTATCTTGTAGAAGCAGGTTAGCTCATAACCTTTTTCGATTTTTTCTTTGTCCTTTTTGTCACGGACTTCGGAAAAGAGGATGGTTTCGTCGTCCAGCCATAGGAATTGACTTACTTTGCCCTTCTGGTTGGTTAGTGGCACGAAACCTCCGCAGCCTTTGTCTACAAATATGACTACATTGTAGTCGTTGTCCTCGTTAGCTTTGCGCCCCAAAAGAGCTGTGTTTTTGCCGCTTGGGGAGAGTTTTAGGCTATCTATGAAATGGTAGTTTTTGAAATCGTCTATTTGGATGTTTTTCATGGGTTCCTCCTTATTTGCTTACTCCGACAATGCGGCTTGTATTAAATCTATAAAAACGTCCGCATCAACATGAAGATCAAGCTGAGAATGAATGGGCAGGGAAGCTGGCTCCCATACGCCGCCCTCAATACGGCTCATATTAAAAATAGCCTCCATAGACCTTGCGCCATGCTTGAACTCAGGCACTTGCAGCATTGCATGGATGATAGCAGTGGAAATTTGCACCTGCCCATTTTTAATATCCAGCTTGCGCTCGCACAGGTTTCTGATGAGCAAAGCCCTGCGCAAGACATGATTTTTATCATTTTCATCCTTTGGGTTCGGACCCAGTACATTGATAGTACCCCGTAACCTACTGATAAAGTCTGGGCCTTTGATGTTTACGAAATTTCGCTTGCTTTCTTTAAACGATTTACGTGCTTCATCGATATCTCTTGATGCTTGCTCTGACCCAAGTCCACTAAGCAGCCAATTTTGCGAATCAACCAGAGGCTCCGTTTTCGTATACAACGCAAATTCCTCAAAACTCGAAGCCGTACCGCCCGCGAACACCAGTATGCATTTGCCAAGGGGATGCTCCCCGCTCTCATCCCTGAACCGCCCGTCCTGCATCGGCATCAGGAAGGATTTTATCCAGCCCAAGGCAACGCCATCCTTGTCAGAATCAAACTCGTCAAAGAAAACCAGCGGCAGTTTGCCTTCTAGGATAACATCGCGCACCTTCTGGAACGCTACACTCAAATCAGCGACGCTGAGAAACTGGGAGACGTTAAACTCAAGTTTTTCAATAATTCCGGGTCGGATATTCTCCGCAATTTGTGTAACACCGAAGGACTTACCTGAACCGGGAGTGCCGAACACGGCGATGGAAAGGGGGCGAACAGGGCCGCTTGTGTTATCGTTTGCATAGCCAAGGATAAGATTGCGGATGTTTTGGTATGCCTCGATCTCCCAGCGGTCGATGGTTATAAGTGCACCCATTTTTAACTGCGGCAAGCCCGCAATTACCTTTGCACCTTCTAAAACATACTCTAATGCCACGTTATAAATACGCTCGTTACCTACATGGTTCGTAATCGTCCAGTCAGCAGGAACGTACAATACGTCTTTTTCGTTGGTTTCCAGCGGAATAGGGAAGGCAGTCCAATCTTTTTCGCTGACATCAAATTGTAAATCATGCATATCATTTTCTTCACTCAACTGGAGGCCTTCCAATATCAATGCGTCGCCTGCTTCTAAAACATGCCTTAGCATAGTCCCCATCCCTACGACAGTATTAATATCACCTTTGAAGTCTCGCTGACGCATAAGTGTGGTCAAATAATTGCACATCAAAAGCCAAAAGTTTTCTAAAGGAATCTCATCTAAATTGCTCGGCAGTTCACGTTTTATTGCATCACCAAACATCCCTTTGCCAGATAATGCAAGGGGAACCTGTTGGATTAAAAGGCTTGCGGCTATGTCAAACGTCAGGACAGATTCTCCTTGTCGCCACCCGCTAATCGATCCTTCAACCCTACTGTGCGTAAGTGAAATTGCAGCTTCAAGCTGCCCGCTTTGGGTGCGGGGCGAGATAACGACAGCACCGTCAAATTCGAATAGGATAAACAAAAGCTGCGCTTCCAACAAGTAGTTTATTGCAGGGTTGCTTTGGATTTGTTGGATAAGTTCAGTAGCGGTCCTCTCCCACGATATTTGACGGCTTATCATCGCGCCGGCTGAACGAAGCACTTTTGCGTCAAGCATTAAAAAACATTTGCTTGCTACTTTTCTAAATTGCTCTTTGTCCGGCATTGATTTATTAGATGCCCAGAAAACGCTCCTGCTGTTTTGCGGCAGGGACATGCCGCCGTAACCCTCGTCCCAAACGATTAATAAATCCGCAGGTTTGTCGGGATTTTCCGGTGGTATGGAATATATATTATTTGGGGTTGTACCTTCGCGGTATCCGAGATGACGGCTGATGGAGAAATATTTATGTTTATGTTTTGTTTCATATTGGCTTAACTCATAATAATCCCTACGGTATTCATCATTATTGCTCGAATGTAACGGGTGCTTACCGCCGCGACCATGTTCGTCTTCAAGAGCTGTAATAACTGATTTGTGAATGAGATTCATCCCGCCGGACCAAACAAGCTCTTTGTAAATCCTGTCTGAATTGTAGGAGCAAACTAAATTCCTTGTGTGACCATAGTACGCGATATTCATAATATCCTCCAAGTTTACGAGTCTTAACAACGCTTTTCGCCCCGCTGGGCGACCCTTTGGCACTGGATAAGGGCACGTGCTAAGCCAAACTCAACTCATAGCGGCAAGTCCCGGCACGCTCACCACAAGCAGTAATGGTTACAACGCTTCCAGCTTGAGCCTTAACCAGCCATTCAGCCTTTTTCTCGCTGCGCCCGGGCATATGGCCCAGTTCCAGCTTTGCCTTGCCTTGGGCTATCTCTACGCCTTCGCCGCTGACAGTTACCTGTACAGGCTTACATACAGCTATCTGCGACGCTAAGTTTGAGCCGGCGGTGTTAAGATATCCGCCATTTACAACGCCGCAGGTTATACGGTATAGCCCATCGGCAACTTTCTCCGCCTTCGCTTTACGTACTTTTAGGCTGGCCATTGCGCGGGCCTGCATGTTTGTAAAGCGCATGTTCTTCTCGCATAGTTCCGGGAGGAAGCGCTCCGGTGGGTTTTGGAACATATACTTATGCTTCCAGCCGCCAATCTCTACCTCGCCAAGCTGGGGGTGTTCAAACTTTGCCCATGGGAGGAACCCGTCCAAGGCTTCTTTGTCGTGCCACGCGAGAATTTTTAGCATGTCCTCTTCTTGTTGATTGTCTGTTTTGGGCTTGGGCGGGGCGTCAAATTTTAATTTTTCTACGCCTGCGGCAACCGGGGCGCTCCACAACTCTGTTGACCAGGACAGGATGCCGCGATGGTTATAAATCCAGTCTAGATAAACGCCGCGATAGGGCTTTTTCTGGTCTACGGTAAAAGCATCATGTACGCCGCAATGGCCATAGTCAGTGATTTCGGCGCCTAGGGTGCCCAAAAGCTTATACGCGTCCAGGTCGACTTTATCCATTTTGGAGTCGGGGATAGTGCAGCAAGGCCTAAGATGCACATTACCGGATGTATGATAGCTCATCGCGCCGGCTATGTTCTTTTTGTTTATCAAAAAATCCGCGACAGCCTTGGTTTCCGGCTCAGATAAGGCATAATCGCCGGAGCCTATCTGCTTGGCGTCTATATCCCAGAAGGCTGGCATATTGCGGTTTGTGTCCAAACCCCAGCGGGGACGGGCAATGGGGATCTCTATGCCGTCAAATTCTGCAATGCGGCCCTCCTGGTATACACGATAATATGTGCCGCCAAAATCATCGGGCCTGCGGCGCACCATCAGGCGCGGGTCAGACTCCGAGACTTTCCATTCGCCATGGGGATCCTGTATACGCATCTGGGTGATTACCCCATCGCCGTTCATATCTTCGGCGTGAAGACCGGGCTGGTCTTCGTCAAAGGGGAAAATACGGGTCGAGGAGCGCAAAGTATATGGAGTGTTCATGTACATTTCGGAGCCGTCTATACACACGCGGGGCACTATATACCATACATAGTTATCCAGCAGCTCCGTGGCTTCGCTGTCGCTCCCGTAATTTTCGAGGAACCAGCTTACCGTATAAAGCGCGACCGCCGAGCCCGTAACTTCCCCCGCGTGGAAGTTGGCGTCTACATAGTAGCCGGGCTTTTCGTTGGCAGGGACGCCAGGGGCGGTTAGCTCCAGGCAAATAATTTCGCGGCCCTCATAGGTCTTGCCAATGGGGTAGGACTTGACCAAGTCCGGGAAGGCTTTACACCACGCGGATGTTAGCTCCAGGATTTCGTCCCACTTGTAATACCTTGCCGATGTGTAGGGTACTTTCATTTTGCTGATCACCTCTTTGGATAGGATATTTTTTTAAGAAGCTGTGTTCACTCTCATCTGTGTATACCCGTGAATTTTAGCCTTTTATATCAAATGAAGCAAGATTTAATTGCATCAAATGAACAAACATTTTTACCGCATAATGCATATGATAAATTACACGAATGGAGGAGAAAAACATGCATATAATCCCAAACATAGACACTGAATTTAAAAATCTTATTCCACCCTTGTCAAAGGACGAGTATAAGCAACTTGAAGAAAACATCTTGTCCGCCCGCAAATGCCGCGACGCAATAATAGTATGGGACGGTATAGTAATAGACGGCCACAACCGCCTTGAAATATGTATACAGCATGGGATAGAGTTTAAAATTGAAGAGATGGCCTTTTCGTCCCGGGAAGAGGTCATGCTGTGGATATTGGATAACCAACTAAGCCGGCGCAACCTGACCGATGCCATGAAGATAGAGCTGGCACTTACTAAAGAGGAAATGCTGCGGGAGAAAGCAAGGAAGAATCAATCGCAGGCTGGAGGAGATAAAACAGGCAATGGAGCGCTTTTGTCAAAATCATCAACTCATTTAGATGAGAAATTGAGCGTGCGAAAAGTGCATGCCGCGAATGCCGGCGTAAGCGAAGGTACACTTCATAACTATATGCAAATCAAAAACTCCGCCAACCCCGAGCTACTAGAACGCGTAAAAAAAGGCGAGCTAAAAATAGGCACAGCTCACCGTATGCTAACCAAAGAAATAATAAAGCAGCTAAAACGGGCAGACAAAATGTATGCTTTTATAGCCGAAGGGTTGCCCATTAAAGATAACCCCGAAGCCACCCAAGCTATACAAGACCGGCTTATAGAGCTATCTAAGCAACTACAGACCCTACAAGAAAAATACACAGAGAGGAAAATTACATGAGCACAAACCTAAAAATCGACCCAGAATTCCAAAATCTTATCCCACTCTTATCAGACGATGAGCTACAAGGGCTCGAGCAAAATATCTTAGCCCACGGCCGCTGCCGCGACGCTATAGTCGTATGGAGGGGTATAATTGTAGACGGCCACAATAGGTACGCCATATGCCAAAAACACGACATACCTTACGAAACCGTAAACATTTACTTCGCCTCCCGCAAAGAGGCACAGCTATGGATTATCCAAAACCAGCTGGGCCGCCGTAACCTGACAGACGCCCTTAAGATAGACTTGGCTAATCGCAAAGCCATGATACAAAAACCACGGAATGGCAAAAGAATGGCGATAGCCAAAGACGCGGGCGTATCTGAACAGACCGTACAAAAATATATGACAATCAAAAAGCTGGGGGACCCAGACCTGTTGGCCAAAGTTAACAGCGGCATACTAAAGATAAGCACAGCCCATGCCATGATTAAAGAGGCCGTAGAAGTCACTGTCAAGACCGTAAGCCCATTGTGTATAGACGGATGCAATTTTGAAGTTAGTGAGGAATCCCGTATTATTGCCATTAACAGAAATATTGATAAGATCGAAAAGTTGTATGCGTTTCTGATGGATGTGCCGGTTGATGAACAAAGTGATATCGACCTTATTTGTAAGCGGTTTAATAGGCATAATGGGATTTTGAAGGGGATGACGGCATGACAACATCCTACTCTGCGTCGGCTGGAGCGAACTTAAACTACATTTTGGCGTGACATTCTGCAATGGTTCAATGCAGAATGTCACGCTTTTTAGAAGTTTAAGTTCGTGCTTGGAGCGAACTTAAACTACATCTTTGCGCAAAAATCTGCGACGGTTCAACGCAGAATTTTGCGCTTTTTTGAAGTTTAAGTTCGCGCTTGGTACGGCGGTTCGGGTTGTCAAATTACCTTTTATCAGATTCATGATTTTCCCACTTTCTTTTTAGCCGCCATTGCTACGAAGGCAATGTCCCTTTCGGTGTCTGCATTTGTAAAATCCGGCCATGCCAACTCACCATGACCTCTACTCCAAACGCTGTGTGAATCTTCAACATCATAGCAAGCGATGATATCTACAATTTTTGTTTTTTCCCAATGCTTACGCCACCAGTGACTACTGTGGAAAGTAAACTCCTCCGCACCAATAAAAGGCCCTAACTTTGGATGACCGCTCTCAAACTCCTTCACATAACCGGGCATGACTATACCGAACTGCCCACCGGGTTTTACGAGTTTAGAAAACTGCATGGGAAAATAGCGGTCACAAGTTCCGTAATAGTGATAGCTGTCAACGGATACAGCGGCATCGAAGAAGTCATTTGCGAATGGTAATGTATGTGCTTCCGCTCGGATAGGGTAAACTTTATCAGCCACACCCGCCGCCTCGAATCGGCGCAAATTTTCTGTGGGGTCAATCCACAGGCAAACTGCAAAAACTGTAACACCAAATTCTTTAGCGAGAAATACAGATGTGCAACCCTTGCCACAACCCATGTCAAGTACCTTCATGCCGGGGCACAAGTCAAGATGTTCACATACATCCTCCAAAAGCCATAATGGGTTAGGACCCATAGAATTTTCGGACAGCCAACTTTGGTCGTACTTGCTTGTTCTCGGATAATTTTTCATTTTCTTTTTCCTCCAAATTTTTTCGCTGTTGACGCAAAAATGCCACAGATAAGTAGCCTCTAAAGAAGCTACTGTCTGCGGCAAATAAAAAAGACACGACCTTTAATCGTATCCAGCTAACAGCAGTATTCACGAAAGGTTACTGATTTTTGGCACAACAAGAATAGGGGTAGCTCCCCGCCAATTATACTTCTTGCTTGTGCCGAGTATTCAATTTTAGGTTACAACCACCAATCCAAATATAGCAGTCATACAACATCCACCTCTTTCTAAAAGTATTTGCTTTCAGAGCCAGTATAGCATTTACGAATGGAGAGGGTCAATGATAAAAAATTATAGTCGTTCACTCCAGGAGCGAACTTAAACTACATCTTTGCGCAAAAATCTGCGATGGTTCAACGCAGAATTTTGCGCTTTTTTGAAGTTTAAGTTCGCGCTTGGCCTCGCCATCTTCCGCTCAGAAAAGGATATCTCAGCACAACCTATTGGAACATAACCTTGATAACACCCACCAAGTTGCATATAATAGCATCAGCAACCAACACAAATGAACAGCGAAGGGGCATACGCCTATGAGCAAAGAGTCAAGGGGTAAAATACGAATCGACTACCTCCAGTTAATGGACTTGCGCATAGACTACGCATTTAAGCTGCTTTTTACAAAAGGCGACCCACGTTTGCTGATATCGTTATTAAACGCCATCTTTGCCAACAAAAAAATCAACCGTGTAATAAAATCTTTAACTATCAAAAACCCATATCTGGACAAGGAATCTGGCGAAGATAAACTGTCCATACTGGACATAAGGGCAGAGCTTA
>Ga0123355_10004582_pt1 | contig 20092 bp, 17 predicted proteins | sample TergutEmb28metaG_3_FD_89872 | JGI IMG/M metagenome (GOLD analysis project Ga0123355, IMG submission 89872) | Embiratermes neotenicus P1 segment gut microbial communities from Petit-Saut dam, French Guiana - Emb289 P1 | ecosystem: Host-associated > Arthropoda: Insects > Digestive system > Gut ...
AACCCGGTCGCCGTAATACCGCCACCGAAAGCAGTCGCACGGTTATTTCTGATAATGGCATCTGTCATTATGACATAACCGCCACCGCCTCCCTCTGAAAGAGGAGGTTGGCTTGTCGGATTGTCGCGCGGATACGGAGGAGGCACACGCAAGAATACACCACCGCCATAGATGGCGCGGTTATGCTCGATTATCGTATCTGCATTGAGATATAATCTTCCGGTATTTTCAACAAGAATACCACCATGTCTAAAGTTAGCATTGATACTTCCGCCATCGACACCATAGCTTCCTCGAAGTGTGATATTGCTCAAGCGAAGTGTGGCATTTTCGTCAACTACAAAGTGGCGCTGATATCGTTGGTCATACAATGTGCTACCGTGTATGCGAGTGTAGACAAAGTTGTTACCACTCGTGCTGGTAATTGTAATGTCGTGCCCAGACGGAATAATTACAGAAGGAAGTAGGACGGCACCGACTGTAGAGAAGCTATTTTGAATAACAATTGTAGCCGGCACACCGGGCAAGGTACGACTTATTGCTTCTCTCAGAGCAGCGTCACTTGTTATCAGCAACTGCTCGACTTGTGCATAAACGCGAATATCTCCGTCAACGACCACATTGAATGTGGGTGAAGCAAGATTCATATCCACCAATGTTCCCGTAGTTGGGTTAGCAATTCTCCAGCGACCCTCAAATCCCCACTCTCTAAATCCGGCACCAAACTCATTGGCACGCGCCATGTGACCGGGAATCAAGCCATTGACAGTTGTCATATTCGAGAATGCCGCTAGGTGAGCTGCCACGGTGTTGGTGAAATTTGTACCCGGAACCAAACCTGTGAGCGTGTTGACTACATGTTCTGTGCCGTCATGGTCCACAACTATGAAAAAAACATTCGCTGCTGTCAGTGGAGTGTGGATATCGTGGTTGTTAAATCCAAAGTTTCCTCGAGCGGCACTAGGACGAATAGTCGTGAAGTCATCACGCAGAGTTGCACTTAGGCTTTCTCCACGTGTAGCAGTATTGCTACTGAATGTTGCCGCCGTGCCAATAGTGACACGTTGCAAGAAAGGCTCGAATAGAGCGGTGTTTATTGTATCAGTAACATTAAATCCGACCGCGCCACCGTTTACGGCAGTATTATTACTCATAGTGCCGCCATTCATGAAAAATGCCGCCGTACCGCTATTAGCAATAAATACAGCTCCGCCGTTCCCGGCGAAATTGAAATTAAATGTGTTTCCGTTTATAGTGGTCTCAACAAGGCTGCTTGTCGAGTTATTGTTAATTTGACCGCCGTTCATGGTGAACATGCCGTTGTGTACACGAACACCGGCGCCATGAGTTGCGTAATTGCCGGTAATCGAGCCGCTGTTCATGACAAACTGCGAGTCTCTTCCTTGGAAGAAGACACCGCCGCCGCCATTTGAACCACCTGCGATATTATTGCTGATTGTTCCGCCATTCAAATTTATTTGAACGCCGCGGTTATCACTATTGCTCGTAACGCCGCCGCCGTTACCTGTTGGCGCAATATTATTATGAATGCTACCACCAGTATTAATATTCAGCGTAGTGGCAAGACCCATATGAATTCCGCCACCTGCAGTTCCGGTTATGGTTGCAATATTATGATGAATCGCACCGTACAGATTGAGAGTAGCCGCTGTACTGCCAAGTGTCGGAGTGGGGCTGTTGGTTTGCATACGCATACCGCCGCCGAATTGCGCGGTATTGTTACGAATAGCAGCACCGTTACGGACAGTAAACTCGCTTGCATTTCCTTGCAATAACACTCCGCCGCCCATACCGCTTGCGCTGCCTGTGCCTGTAGTAAAGTTGCCAAAAATTTCACCGGCTTGCATATCGAAAATTACTCCGCCGCTACCTGAGGCTGCTGTAAAGATACCTCCACCATTGGCAGCGTTATTGCTACTGATAGCACCGCCGTTCATTAAAGCGCGTACATTGTGGTGCAGATACAGACCACCACCATTGTCTGATGTGGCTGTATTGCCACTAATCCTAGGATAAATAGTTGCTGTGCCGTTCATCACAAAATGATTATGCGTTACCGCAGAAGCTTCATTTGGCACAATTCGCACACCTCCGCCTCTTTGTGCGGCTGTGTTGCCGTTAATTGCGGCATTATTGCTCATTATAAGGCTACTTCCTGTGCCTTGCATGAAAACACCACCACCGCCGTTTGTGCCGCTCGCTGTGTTGCCAAAGTTAGCTGCTCCGCCGATCATTCCGCCTGTCATATCAATTCTAACAGTATTAACAGCATTGAATGTGCCGATACCGCCGCCGCCGTTTGCAGCAGTGTTACGGCTAATTGTTCCGCCTGCCATCAAAACGCCGATGGGTTGAGAATTGTGCAAGTGAATACCGCCGCCGTTATCGACAACTGCTCTGTTACTATCAATCAAGCCGCCATTGAGCACAAGGTGATTGTGGGCTGTATTTGTGAATGCAGGCGAGTTAGGGTGTATGCGTACACCTCCGCCGCGAGCAGCCTCGTTGTCGTATATAGTCACGCCATTATTAATGGTAAGAACACTGCCAAAACCGCGCACATTAATTCCGCCACCACCTGCTGTCGAATTTGTACCATGAGCAGTATTGCCCTCGATTCTGCCGCCATTCAAGGTAATTGTAAATGCTCCACTTGAGCTTTCGCCTGTAGCAATACCACCGCCGCTACCGGCTGTGTTTGTCGCTCCGCTACCTGTGTTATTTCCTGCGATAGAGGCATTGTCATTCATTGTGAAAGTGCCGACAGTTGTGTTAATGAATACACCACCACCGTCAAAAGCACCGCGAACTGTGTTATTACCAATTGACGCAGTTCCATTCATTGTGAAATTGCCCGCATTGGCTCTTAGGAATACACCTCCGCCACGACCGCTATTTGCTGCTGTCGTACCTGTGAAATTGCCGTTAATAGACGCATTATCCGACATAATCGTAGTGACACGCCCACCTATAACCGCACCACCGCCGTCTCCGCGCGCTGTATTGCCCGAAATTGAAGCGTTGTTTGACACATTAAATTCGGTTGCAAAAGCACTCCCGGTGTCATCCATGAATAATCCGCCGCCATTGTTGCCCGAATCATTGCTGCTAATACTTGCATTGTTGCTCATGTTGAATGGAATGCGAGGACCCAGATACACTCCGCCACCATTTGCAGCAGTATTTCTGGTTTCGTTGCCCGAAATTGTCCCGCCTGTCATATTGAATGTTCCGGGGTTAGTAGCGAGAATCATACGCACACCTCCGCCGTGACCATTCGGACCTGTTGTCCAGTTGTTTATAATAGAACCGCCGGACATATTGAAATAACCACCGTTACCCGATACATTAACACCACCGCCGCCACCATTTGTAGTGCCTTGACCCAGTGCAGAATTCCCTTCAATTGTTCCGCCTGTCATTGTAAAATTAGCTTGCCCGTTGCCTGCATTATGAATGGCAACACCGCCGCCCGTCGTGCTTGATGTATTGTTGTATATACGACCGCCGTGCATTTCAAATCTAGCTGTATGAATTAAATTCACGCCACCGCCACCGCCTGTACTGGCTGTGCTAGTATGATTATCGTCAATCAATCCGCCATGCATATAAAACGCACTTGATCCCATTAAGCGAATAGCGCCACCACCGGCTGAACTGTGGTTACTTTGCGCGCCGGTAATTCTCCCGCCGTACATGCGTAATGTCCCGCCCGTTCCGCTTGTACCCGGCGTGCCTTCCACGGCGATGCTTCCTCCGCCACCGATATTGGTTGTATTCGGATTAGAAACTGCTGTAATTACCTCTCCTTGCCCTTGCAAAGTGAACATATTGTTCGCCCAATCAGGAGAAGGGTTGTTACTGTTGCCCAGTATCAATGTCGCTCCCGGTGAGACGATAAAATGTCGCACCGCATACGCTGCCGTAATCGTATGGGTGTCAATACTGTCATCCGAGCGCACCATCACAGTTCTTCCCGCAGGAATTATGCGTACGCCGGACATAGTAAAGCTGCCCGTCAGCACGACCGTGATGTCGTTGTTGGCCAAATCTGCCCACGCAGCCGCTAATGTTGCTTCACTATCAACATAGTGACGCTCACCTTCATCGGGGATAATAGTATAAGTTCTATTCAGAAGAGCAGCCAGCGAAAACCAAAGTATGCCGCTTAAAATCAAAACGGCAGCCAGCGAAATCACCGATGCTTTTCTAAATGTTTTTCTTTTCATCATAAATAAAATCTCCAAAAAATCTGTATTACTGCGAAACACACTTCGCCTTAATAACCTTAATAATATATACACATTTATTATACCGCATTTTCGCAAAAATGTCAATGCGGAAAATAGGTATTATTTTCACATTGCACCAATTTCACAAGAGTTTTGTGTTAATTTTCGTTGCAATACGAACTGTGCACAAATTATACGCACATAAAAAGGCAAAACCTACCGAAAAAATCTTTTTCCATAAAAGGCTGGTTTTGGCTTTATGGCAATATAGACAAAAGCATATGAACCCTTCTAACGCAAATGCTTCGATTTGACGAATATGGAATGACAAACACGCCAACATGAGCGCTGGTGGGAGCGATCTCGTGCCGATTCAATCCCAGTTATCCGCACCAGTCGCAACGCGACTCAAGTAAATCAGGGCTTGCAAGCGCAAGTCCTTTTTTTCTAATCATTCGAAGTAGATACCATAGGGACAATCAGACCAGATAGCGCCAACGGCACAAAAATTCGGAGTCTGCTAAATGCAGACTCCTTTTTCATTCAACTTATGGTATAATCATTTTGATTTCTAATGTGTCTCTTAATTTCACAAAAATCATCCATTGTCAAGTCATTAATATTCATCATAAATCCGGCACAATGCGTAAAAGTCTCTCCATCATCACTCGTAAAGCGATAATATTGCGGTTTTCCGTCGCACAAAGTGCATACACCACATGTCGGGGATGTTGGAAAGTGCTTTCGTTTTGTATCTTTAGTTTTACTTTGATACTTTTGAAGGGTTTGACGAAGTGGATATTGGAATTTTTCAGAATAATTATCGCTAGCATTATACTTCAGCATGAATAAAAAAGGAGTTTCACCAGTAACGCTTTGCTTTCCAATCCCTATTCGTGCGATCGTAATTCCTGGCTTTTTAAATTGAATTGCGAATGGAGTTTGGCTGTTTTTGTATTTTTTCATCGAATAACCAAGCTCCAATAAATAATTAATGACAAGTTCACATAGTTCTTTTTGCTCATCATTCAAGTGCGAATATAGCATTTCAATTAACTTTTGGTTTTTGTCCATTACATTGTTACCTCAAACGCCTCACTCAACGTTCTCATAGTATATTTCACATTCGAGCAAAGCGATTTTCAAATCTTTTTTCATATCATCGCTTATATTCATCTCAAATAACTCAAGATGTTTGAGCCTTCTCAGATCTTTCACTACACTGATATCCCGTGCAACCGGATTGAATGATAATGTCAAATGTTCAAGTCGCTGCATATTTTTCAATCCGTCTAAATTCGAAATATTGTTATTAGCTAGCGCTAAATATTTCATGTTCGTCAGTTTTTTCAAAGGATTAATATTTGAAATTCTGTTATCATGTGCATCAAGATAGCTTAAATTTATGCAATTTTCCAGTGGCGACAAATGGCTTATTTGGTTCATATTTATTGCAATGCCCTCTAACTGCGGCAAGTGTCTAACTACTTCTATCTCGGTCAAGCGGCAGTCAAAAAAATATATTTTCCTTAACTTTGTTAAATTTTTCAGTGACGAAATATCTTCTATCTTATTACTGTAAAGCCACGCGTTTTCAAGATTGACTAAATGCCGCATAAATTCGATATCAACAATGCCGCAAGCTGTAAAACTGATATTCTTCAAATTTACCAAGCTTGCCAAGCACTCCAAGTTATCGTAGTGATTTTGATTTATTCTTTCACTTTTGGCTGAGAAGGGGCAATTGCCGGCGAATAGCGTTTGGAGTTTAGTGAGATAGGACAAGGGAGATAAATCATTTATGCAGTTCCCCATGATTTCAAGATGAGTGAGATTGCAAAATTGCGACAAATCTCTTATATTGTCAATACCCAAATTATTTAGTTTTAATTCAGTTACCGCTATAATATCACTTTCTGTTAATTCTTCGTCATTCGCTTTGCCTATTTGCCTGCGCACTTCGACTTCTATTATTTTATCGAAAAAATATACTCCATCGGCAAACATTAAAAGTTCATCAATTGAACATTTAAGCGCTTTCGCCAACGCCGGTAGAGTAGCTGTTTCGGGTAGGCATTTTCCAGTTTCCCATTTTGAAACAGCTTGTGGGCTAACACGCAAAATTTCAGCAAGTTTTTCGCCTGTAAGCCCTTGCTTTTTACGCAATGCTGCAATTTGTTTACCTATTTTGATTAAATTCATTCTTGCTCCTCAAGCATAGTGTTTATGCTGCTGCATTAATTTTATCACAGTACAATTTCTATGTCAATGATATATATGTTTAAGAGTGCAAGAGACTAATATCTACCACAGGTTGATATTAGTTCTTATGGAATCAACAGCACCTGCCCAATACTAAGCAATGTGTTTGTTAAGCCATTTAGCTCCATAATTCTGTCAACTGTTGTACCATACCTTTGAGAAATCAACCAAAGTGTATCTCCCGCTTGAACAATATATGTGATTGTCGATGGTGGAGGTGTTGGCTGTGTAATCATCGGCGGAGGCGTATTCACAGGATCTGTAGTAGACAAATCAGGAAACGCTGTATACGAGCCGGAAACACGTATTTCAACGAAATTACCATAAGTAGACGGCTTCAAATCTTCTACTGACAAATCAAAAGCCAATGGCATGCTGTAAGTGCTGCTTGTGACGGTGCGTTCATTGGCAAAAATGCGCATACGAGGGCTGCCCCAAATGCTTCTTGCACCGATAGATATAACTTCTTGGTTACGTCTGATGTTTTGTATGAAATTATTATTCGACATCATTAAATTAAAGATTGAAGCGCCGCTATTAGATTCGTAGGGCAATGTCCCAATGCGAATTTCTTCAACTGTTGTATTCCTGCGGCGCGCATCTTCTACTTGTGTCTCGTTGTAATTCAACCGAAAAAATCCGTTGATGAAAATCTGATGCTCGCTTCGTGTCCAGTTTCCGATTGTGTCCGTGTATTGACCCTGTATAATCCCATTCCCAATTTGCAAAGACGGTATCCATGTACCATATTGAAATTCTGCATTCATATGTATATCTCCTAAGTGTCATATTATTTCATTTATATATTATGCAGTTTTTGAAAGTTTTGTACTAAATGAATTAGTCACCATGCTGTCCAAATATTTTAAATAGCTTTCTCAACATTTACAATTCGTTCATAAAATAATTTGTGCCATTTTCAAAATTTCTCTTGCATTTTTCATCATATATTGGTATAATGGCTATAGAAATAAAGCACAGAAAGGATCGACTAAGATGGAAGCTGTAAAGACAAATAAAATTCGTAACATTTGTACTATGGGAAATGGTGGCAGCGGCAAGACTTCTCTTGCCGAGGCAATACTTTTTCTCACCAAAACGACCGATCGACTTGGCACTCCCGGAGCTGGAAATACCGTCTGTGATTTTGACCCCGAAGAAACAAAACGAGGATTTTCGATTTTCGCATCGTGTGCTTCATTGGTGCACAAGGACACGAAAATCAACCTGATTGACACGCCCGGTTCGCTCGACTTCGTTGGAGAGGTGCTGACCGCACTTCGAGTTGCGGACAGCGCGCTCATAGTGGTGGACGCAAAGAGCGGAATCCACGTGGGAACTGACCTTGCGTGGGAAAACGCAACCGAAGCAGGGATTCCGCGCGCATTTTTCATCAACAAGTGTGACGAGCCCGGGGTAAATTTCGACAAGCTCATCGCAGGGCTAATCGAAACATACGGCAAAACGGTTTGCCCTGTGTTTGTGCCGACAAAAACTCCCGGTTCATTCGTGAATTTGTTCTCACAAAAAGTGTATACATATGCGACAAACGGAGCATACACAGTCGGAGAAGTCGCAGCTGATTTTGCCGAAACTGCCAACGCATATCGTGAAATGCTGTTTGAAGCAATAGCAATGACCAACGATGAGCTAATGGAAAAGTTTTTCGCAGGTATTGAATTGACCGCTGAGGAAGCGGGGGACGCATTGGGCAAGGGCATAGCGGATGGTTCGATTACTCCCGTGTTCAGTGGCTGTGCGACCAAATTATGGGGAATTGAAGCTCTGCTAAACAATTTCGCAAGCTCATTTCCCTCGCCGGTAGCGAAAAAGACTGAAAAAATCAAAAAAGGCGACGAAATCGCCACCGTTGATATTAAATCCGAGGGAGACGCGTCTGTTTTCGTTTTCAAAACCAGCGTAGACCAATACGGCAGACAGTCATACTTCAAAGTAATGAGCGGTATTTTGAAGAACGGCGCAACACTCAAGAATTCAGCGACGGGAGCGAGCGAGAAATTCGCCAATTTCGCCACTGTCTTCGGTAAGAAGCAGACAACTGCGGATTCGCTATCATGCGGAGACATAGGCATCATCACCAAGTTGGGCAATACCAACACGGGCGACACACTCTGTGCAGGCGCGACTGTTGAATATGTGCGCACCAAATACCCCAAGCCGTACTACACCATGGCGCTTGTCTCTAAGGGCAAAGGCGATGAGGACAAAATCGCGCAAGGCATCATCAAGATGAGCGAGGAAGACCGCACGCTCAAGTTCGAGAGCAACGCCGAGACTCGTCAAATGCTGATTTCAGGGCTGGGTGATATGCACTTGGACGTGGCTCTGAGCAGACTTAAAACACGCAATGGAGTAACCGTGGAGCTTAAACCTCCGCGCACAGCGTATCGTGAGACAATCAAGAAGCGTGTGCAAGTCGAGGGTAAGCATAAGAAGCAATCGGGCGGCAGCGGACAGTTCGGACATGTGAAAATCACATTCTCACCCGGCGAAGCAGATGGACTCACATTTACTACCAGCGTCGTAGGCGGAAGCGTTCCGAAGGGCTACTTCCCCGCAGTCGAAAAGGGATTACTTGAGGCTATGAACAAGGGCGTACTCGCCGGATATCCTGTTATCAACCTCGCGGCAGACTTGTACGATGGTTCATATCACGATGTGGACTCAAATGAATTGTCCTTCAAGCTGGCAGCAAGCCTTGCGTATAAGTCTGGACTTCCAAATGCAGGACCTGTACTGCTTGAGCCTGTGGGGCAGTTGAATGTCACCATCCCGGACGACGTGATGGGCGGCATTATCGGCGACATCAACGGCAAGCGTCGCGGCTCGGTGTTGGGAACCAATGCTGTTCCGGGCAAACGTGGGTACACCACCATCGAAGCGGACATTCCCAAAGCCGAGATGGCGGACTATTCCATTGCGCTGCGTGCCATGACTCAAGGCAAGGGCAGTTTTACCTTCAACGTGACGCGCTACGAAGAAGTGCCGGCGAATATTTCACAGAAAATCATCGCTGATGCCAAGGTTGAAGCGGAGAAGGAAGCGTAGATTCGAAATATCCCCTGTACTTTTTTGTGCAGGGGATAGTATACAGCTTATTTTTTTCAAAGGAGAACATCGCATGAAATATAGATTCGGACTAACATCCTTAATAATAGTATTGATTGTAATTTCCGTGATGATATCAGGAGTGCTGTTCGGAATGATATCGGAAAATCAACTTTTATTCTCTACAACACATGAAAGAGAATGTCAATCCAATTCAACTTGGAGTCAAACTTACACTACCGATATTTGTTGTCCTATACGCAACTTTATTCCTCCCAATGTCGAAGAAATAATCACATCATTCGAAGAAGCCTTAGCGAGAACGCTGGTCTCTAATACTATAGAAGCGCAAGGCGGCGCTATAATTTCTGTTTTCTCCAACATTTTTCCGACAGACCAATGCAAACATAATACAACCATCTTTCATTCAAATGATTTTTATTTTCGCTTGAGCGAAGAAATGTTTGCAAGTCATGGCGTATGGAAATGCCCCATCCATTCTTTAACAGTCATACTGAGCGATGACTTATCGGGTAATAGTGAATATTTATATGCTGCCGTTGTTATTGATATTCTTTCAAGAGCAGGGCTGATAGAATCATCCGATGTTTTGAGTGTCGATTTTAATAGCTTTCATGGTCGCGGAGTATATGTCTCAGTCGGATATGTTATTTACAACACCGGATATTTGTCAAGTTTTCGATTTTCAACAAACGCAGTAGTTGAAATTGAAGGGTATGCCCCTCAGTTGTTTAGAATTGATATGACATATTATTTTTTGAGGTCATATAATTCACGTGGTATTATTTCAACTATAGAATATAATGCTGGTAACAACGAGATTTCATACCGCAGACGTTTGCACACAGATGAGAATTACCGCTATTATATAGATTCGAACCCATTTAATTTTATATTGGTTTTTGAAGATGGGCGAAGATATGATTTGCTTACCGCTTTCCGCCGTGGAATTGTTACAATAGAGGATTTAATACAAAGTGGCATCTCCATCATTGTTCGTCCGATATGTGCCGATCGTGAAAACGGTAGTTACATTACAACTGTACCTTAGTCAAAAAACAGCTCCGAGTTGCAATTGCGCAAATCGGAGCTATTTCAATGATTAAGCTGATTTAATTTTGATCTTCCATGCTATTCTTTGCTCGCCTTTTTCTTACATGTCAAGAAGCAGAACACTCCGACAGCAAGTGCAGCTCCGACAACCGGACCGACGATGAATACCCAAACTTCAGCCAGCGCATCTCCGCCGGCTAAAAGGGCAGGACCGATACTGCGCGCAGGGTTTACTGACGTGCCGGTCAGCGGAATACCGATGATGTGCACGAACGTCAGCGTCAAACCAATGACAATTCCGGCGACACTTCCTTTTTTCTCGTCCGACGTCACGCCGAGGATGACGAAAATGAAGATGAACGTCAGCACAACTTCGATAATAATGCCGCCCAATACGCCTGTGTTCGCAATGCCGTTTGAGCCAAGTGCTCCTGTTTGATCTCTCAATACATCGGATTGATTGAGAATAAAACCGAGCAAACCTGCGGCAGCGATAGCACCGAGAACTTGAGCGCCGACATAGCCAATGAAGTCAACGAAACTTAACTTTTTCTTTAACAGCATCGCCAATGAAACGGCAGGATTGATGTGGCAGCCCGAAATGTTGCCGATTACATATGCCATGGCAACGATGGATAGTCCGAATGCAAGTGCAACAGCCAAATGTCCACTTACAGCTGCAACTCCTAGGAAAACCGCACTTCCGCAGCCCACAAACACCAAGACAAACGTGCCTATGAACTCAGAAGTATATTTTTTAATTTCTGTCATTTTTACGACCTTTCATAATGTGAATTATCCATATATTGTATCACACTTTCAAAAAGAATGCAAGTCATAAAAAGATTTCATTCAATCAAAAAAGAGGTTCCACAGCGGAACCTCTTAATATCATTGATAGTTTAGATAGTTTTATCCGAAATTTCTTCGAACATGTAGCTTTTGGACAAAGTTGCTTGGATAGTTTGACTTGCATTCTCTACAGGCTTTGTATAATCGAGCCAAATTAAGACACGAGCGTCGGTTCTAGCTTGCGGCGAACGAGTATAGAGTTCAAATCTACCCGTAGTTCCTAGTAAAACAATGCCGTATGGTACAGTCGTTGTGATCCAAGGAGCCATGAAGTATGTCTCTCGACCATTTCCGGTTTCCCATGAACCGCCCACAGCAATAAGTTTATCGATATTGTCGTTGGACGAGTTAAGATATATAGCATGTTGGACATTGGCGGATTGCGTTATTGTGAAATCCCATAATCTTCGATATACAGACATGCCGTCAAAACTTCCTACTTCATATTCGTCGCCTAACTCATATTTGTTAATCGGACCAGGTTCTCCTTGTGGTCCAATGTTGCCTTGCACGCCTTGTTCACCGCGCTCACCTCGAAGTCCGCGTAGTCCTCTTGGACCAATCGGACCCATAAGACCCCTTGGTCCCTGTCTGCCCTCGGCTCCCGGCGCACCCGGAAGCCCATCATGACCTGGGTGCCCTCTTCTGCCTTGTGGTCCGGTAAGACCTTGCGGACCCATTGGTCCCGGAGGACCCTGAGGTCCAGGTTTCGGAGGCGGGCAGTTGCAGCAGCAACGACAGCAATTGCAACAACGCAGCTTGCCGCACTCGTGGCATGCTATTTTTTTTATTGTATGAATATTCATTTGTTTCATCCTTGGGAAATATTATTTATTATAATTTATGCATTACAACAGCATTTTGTGATTTGAGAACTTAATGTCACATTGACACATTTACATATTTTTCGAGCGCATATATACCATGTGTTTTAGTTTTTTCTTACTCTACGGGTTTACTCCCGGATCGACTAAAATTAGAGCTTGTGTGAACTTCAACACTGTACCGATAGGCAGATTTGACATTTGATTAATAGGTGTGAAAAATATTCCGCTTGAATCGAAACGGATAGATAAGTTGTATACATTGCCACCAGGTGTTTCAATCCACAGATTGCCCAACGTCGTCTCGCCCTGATACCATGCAAGCTCGGGGATTTGACTTCCTTGTATTAAATAGTAGGTTTGCCCTACGTTTAATGTTTGCTGATGGTCAAGAGCGCCGATTCCCCATATGTTGTACGTAAATCCCGCGTGAATTACACCGACACCAGCACCGAGTAATTGAGTAGTCGTGCTCCAAACTTGCACCACATCTGAAAGGAAGACGAAAGACTCCAAATTAGTAATATGTTCAATGATATTTGTGATTTGATTTTGAATATTTGTTATCGCATCTTCTATGTCAGAAAGGTCGGCAGGCGGACCTTGTGGACCGATTGGACCTTGTACTCCCTGTTCACCTTGGATACCTTGTATCCCCTGTGTACCCGTGTCACCTTGGAGTCCTTTTTCGCCTTGAATTCCTTGAATGCCTTGAAGACCAACTTCGCCTTGGATGCCTTGCTCTCCTTGCGGTCCAATCTCACCTTGAGGTCCTTGCGGTCCGGGAGGACCTCCGGGATCTCCGGGATCTCCTTTTTCTCCTTGTGGACCCTGTGGTCCGATATCTCCTTGAATACCTTGCGACCCGTCCGCTCCTGCCGGACCTTGTAAGCCATCATTTTATAGGTATGCTAAATAATGGCAACTTGTCCGTTTTACATATTCAATCAATATTTATATTGTAATACCAGTCTTTTTTCTGCTCTATCGTATGTAATTTTACTGATTAAAAAATGTGCCGTTTGATATTTAATTTCTATATCTACCGTTTCATCAGTCAATAAGTCATGAACATCTTTTAGGCGTTTTTCAATTGGTTGCTCAACATCTGCATTCAATAATTTTTCTTTAAGTTCAATTAGTCTATCTTTTAATTTTTGATTTTCTATTTCAAGCGAATTTTTATTACCCTTATATTCTTCCATCGTATCAATGCCATCTTGATACGCTCTTTTTATTCTTTCATACTTTCCATCGAATGCATCAAGCTGTTTAATCAAAAATTCGTATTCGGTGCTATTTACTGTATCAGTCGGCTTGGGTGCAATTGTTAAGTTAATCGGCGCCGTAAAATCTTTTTTTAGCTCATCTAAAACAAGATTTTCTAACTTTTTAGTATTTATTAAATTACTTGTTTTGCAATGTCCTTTTGAATAGCTATTGCATTGTATAAACTCTTTTGTGCGCACCATGATCCTATCACAAGTGCCACATCTTACAAGACCTTTTAGCCATGAGGCTGTATATGAAGTTTGTCTTATTCGGTGAGGAAAAAGTTCTTTGTATTCCTTTGAAATAGCTTGCGCTTTATCCCATAATTCCTGTGATATTATCGGCTCGTGCTTTCCATCGGCAACAATAGTATCAGGGTGATTGTAGTTGCGCCTGATTTTTTCTGTCGGTGTCCATCTTGTTTTTCCAATATATACTGGATTATTAAGAATATAATCAATGGTATCGATAGTAAAAAGATTTCCGCTTTTTGATTTTCCCCCTAAATCATTTATATAAAACGCTAAATTCCTTTTACTCAACTCTCTTGAAGCGTATTTTTCAAAAATCATTTGAACGACTTTCGCTTCATGTGGGATAATAACTAACTTTTTATTTTCCATAGCATAGCCAAATGGCGGAGAACCTTGATATTCGCCTCGGTACGCTTTTTCGGTCATGCCTTTTTTGACTTCTTCTGATAGATTCAAAGAATAATATTCAGCCATCGCTTCTAACATAGCTTCAAGGATCACCGAAAACTTATCATCTTCTATGCTTTCAGTAGTAGAGATAACTTTTACATCTGCCTCTTTTCTAAGTAAAGACTTATAGACTACACTATCTTCTCTCGAGCGTGCGAACCTATCAAATTTATGAACTAGGATTACATCAAATGGCTTGGGCTTTGATTTAGCTGTTGCAATCATCGTTTGAAAGGCGGGGCGTTTGTCTGCTTTCCTGCCTGATATGCCCTCGTCTATGTAAATATGTTCATTCGTTAAGATTATATTGTTTTGCTTGGCATACTGCTTTACTGCTTTTAACTGGGCATCTGGTGAGTATTCTGTTTGATCGTCTGTAGATACTCTTATATAACAAGCTCCGTTTAGAATAATATCACCCCTCTTTGTGAGAAAATAAAAAGCTTCCGAGCTGAAAACATTTTACTTATATCTATTCTAATATTTACTTGTCCTATAACATTAAACCTCGCTATACTCTAACTCCAGTCTTATTTTTTCAAGTTCAATTAAGAGTTCTTTCACTTTTTCAAGATCAATATTCTGACTGTTTTTTGATTTAATATAAATTGTGTTGATGAGGTTTTCAATAAAATGTGCTTCGTTTAATTTTTCTTCTATCCTTTTTCTTAAGTCTGCCTGATCAACAATCACATCATAATCAAAGCAAAAATTTATTATTTCATTTATTAAATTTTCTTTATTCATTTTTATTCCCCCTAGTTCTTTTCTGCGATCAAATTCAAGAAATCTGCAAATTTATATACAGCACTTCGTTTTAATCGTTTATACTCTCTGCTATCAGAGCTATTAAAACCTAGTAAATCAATTATTTCATCTTCGTATTTACGATTGATGAAATACTCCATTAGGTATAATTGCTCTGCATCAGAAAGAAAACTTTTAGCCCAATAAAAATCAGATATATATTGCTTAAGTTCATTTTCTTTGCACTCTTTTGCACATATATTAAATATATCTTTTCCTATTGGGTTATATGGTTGTTTCCTGTGCTCGGTAGAATAATCGTGAACACGGCTTATGCCTTGCCCAGCATTTAACCTTGCTAGCTCCCATTCTAAGTCTGCTAAACTTTCAAAGTAACTGCTTACATTTCTCTTTGTATCTTCATAATTGAATTTTTCTAGTCTTCGACTTGGTAAAGTCATTTGTCTAAACATTTTATTAGTTCCCCCTTTTGAACTAAAAGAGCGATAATACATAATCGTACTACCGCCCTTTCACATACATTGTATAACAAGTTTATTGTCAAAATTTATCACTATTTGACGTATAATGAAACATTTTGACAAAGTGCATGATGATCACCACCTTTCCAAAACAAAAAGAACCCGTTATACACGAGTTCCAGTTGTCCGAGAATTATTTCTCATTATACACATTATAACAGCCTTTATCCTAAATGCAAGGGACAAATGCGGTCATTCAGCGGTCACTTTGCTGTCATTTAGTGGTCAGTTAATACTTGCACGAAAAAGGCACTATCTTTTTGTGCCTGTAATATCCGTGTATTTCATAAATAATTATAGCTTCCTTTCAATTTTGGGAAACTCTTGTGCCTGCGTGGGCTGGGATCAAAGTTCCCCAAACTTTATCAGATTAATTCCCCAATGTTCCATTCAATGATAATATCTTTCTCTTTTGTTTCTTTGTTCAGTTTTCCAATATATATTTTGTCTATAAATTCGTCTACAATAATTTTATTAAGTGAATTTATTTTTTTGTACTTATTGAAAAGACTTGTGATATTATCTTTCTTTTCATTTTTTGTATTAAGTAATTTTAATTCTTCTTCAATTTTTTCAATCCGCATTTTATTGTCCGATAGCTCTTTAATATAAAGCTCTCTTAATGTGACGAATTCGCTTTCTGAAATAATTTGTTTTATTTTATCTTCATATAAATTTCTATAATAATTGTTTTGTTCGGTTATCTTTTGTATGTTTTTTTGTTTTTCAACCTCTAACGCCCCCACTCTATCGGGGTATTTATTATTTGTCTTAATGTAAGATTGATATTGATTTTCTAATGAGTCTTTTTTATAGTATTTTTTAATTTGTAGATTTATTTCATTGATGATCGCATTTTCTAAAACGTCTATACGGATTGAACTTCTGTTATTACAACGGCGATATTTTTTTGCACCTTTGCATTGCATATATGCTCTTTTTCCATTCGGTCCGCCTTTTACTCGATATACATTTCTCGAAAATACGCTTTTGCATTCCTCACAATATATTTTTTGACTAAAAAAATGAATTTCCCCCGTCCTTGTCGGACTTTCATTTTTTCTTAATCGCTGTTGAACAGCTACCCAAGTATCATTATTGATTATAGGCTCGTGAGTATTTTCTTTGACACTCCATTTTTCTTTGTCGACGAGCTTTGTTTTATGATTTTTATGGCTAATGGTTGTTCTCTTACCTTGAATAAGAGTTCCTATATAAGTCTGATTTCTCAATATTTTATATACAGTATCAACAGACCATTCTGACTTTGAGTAATCTAAATTACAGCAGACAAACTTACTGCCATTTTCTTTTTTGTATAATGAGGGAGTAAGTATTTTTTCCTCGTTTAACAACTTAGCTATTCTATAGTAGCCTAATCCACTTTTATATAATTCAAAAATTTTTCGTACAACACTCGCCGCGATCTCATCAATAACGAGTTCATGCTTGTTTTCGGGGTTTTTCATATATCCATATGGAGCAAAACTTCCAATAAACAAACCATCTTTCCGCTTATTTCTTAAAACTTTTTTAATTTCTTCAGATAAATCCTCTAAGTACCATTCGTTTGTAAGTCCATTTATTTGTCTTGTCTTTTTATTGCCTTTAACGCTTGTATCGGCATTATCAACAATGCTTATGAACCTAACTCCCCACTCTATAAACTTATTGTGCAGATACTTTTCGATAACTTCCATATCTCTTGAAAATCTCGATTGATTTTTGCATAATACTAGATTTATTCGTCCTGCTTCGCAGTCACTAATCAGTCTTTCAAAGTCGGGGCGATAAACTCCTGCTCCCGAATAATCGTCATCGCTGTAAATATCTATAACTTCCCAATCGTTGCTTATAGCATATTTAAGTAACATGCTTTTTTGATTTTGAATACTATCACTATCATCATCTTTATTCTTTTTATCTTTGTCCTCATTAGATAACCTACAATACACACCTACTTTTTCAATCATAGCTTATCCTCCCTTTTCATTGAGAATAAAGCTATAAAATTTATAAAATACAAATATATTATATCGCATTTGTTCAGTTTGTTCCGTCCCCTGTCTCTAAACAAAGAATGATTTTTAATAGCTTGTAATTGAACTTTTCTATAAGTTCTTTTTTCTCGCTTTCATCAATTTTGAAAATGCTTTTCACATTGAATTTTATATCCATTGTCGTATATCCCCCTTTTATTAAGATTATTTATTTTGCATAAAAAAATGCCAGCGTTTGACTGACATTTTCAAAATGGTTATTCATCCTCCACAACCGCAAGCTCTTTACCCTTGCGAAAGATAACTAACTTGTATTCTCCTGTTTCAGTTGAGATTCGTATTACTTGATTTTTACATAAAATAATGCGTATTTCTTTTCTCATAATTCACCTACTTTCCATCTGATTTTTTTACTACATTACAGAGGTTATAAAATGCAGTCTTTTTGAGCTTTAGTAACTTCAAAGCAGTATCAAAACTTATAGCTCCGCTTTGATACTGCCTTACGACTGCAATTTCTGCCTCGGTTATAATTGCTTTTGGTCTGCCGAGCTTCTTGCCATTAGCCTTAGCCACTGCGATCCCTTGCGCTTGTCGTGATTTTATTTTCAGCCATTCGTTCTCGGCTTGAAAGGCTTGAATCAGCAGTGAAATATCACAATTTAATTTGTTTAATAAATCATCACTGACTTTATCAGTATCAAGCATAGGTGTATCTATTATTTTAATGACCACGTTTTTTTCTTTGGTTAGATAATGCCACTCTCTTAGAATCGTGTCATAATCTCTTGCCAGTCGGTCAATGTTTTCGATGTAAAGAACATCACCCCTTTTAAGCCTAGCTACCAGTTTTTTATATTTGGTCCTCGAGGTACTTTTTCCGCTCTCTTTTTCAATGACTATATTGCTCTTTGGAACACCTCGCTTTATCATTTCTATAACCTGGCGTTCTTCATTCTGCTTTTTTGTTGAAACCCGAATTAGTGCGTATACATTGCCTGTCATAAAAAGTCCTCCGACTTATTTTTTCGTTTGAAATAATAAGTCATTATATAACAAAAGAGATAGTCCACGAAACCTACACTTTTCGTGGACTGCTTTTATTACATATATAGTATAGCTTGTTTTGATTTTTATTTCAATAGGCGCAAAATAATTCTACTTTTCGAGCATTTTCGAGTAGAAAATAGATATTTACTTGTGCAATATGACAATCTTAGTTTTCCGTTTAATGTGTACCTTTAGTGGAATTGCACAAAACACTTAAACAAAAAGAACTTCATATTCACATGAAGTTTTATTTTGATATCTCAATGAGAAAGAAGCAACAGTATGAACATCATATGCAAATCATGCAAAGTACCAATCGAACTCGAAGACAAATTTTGCGGAACTTGCGGAAATGCTATCGAAAAAGAACCTACAGAGAAACTTTGCATAAAGTGCGGATTGAAGTTTGAAGAAGATGCAAATTTTTGTGTTGGCTGTGGCAATGCCGTTGAAAAAGAAACTTCTTTCAACGTTTGTGCAAAATGTGGCGTGAAAGTAGAATCTGCATTAAAAGAGTGTATTACTTGTACAACAAAAACAGTAGATAAAGCACTCGATACAATTCAACCCATTATGGTTTATAAATCTCAATTTAGTCGAATAGGGCTATTAATTTTTTCAGTTCTTGGTATAGTGTCTTTAATTTTGCCGTGGGTCAGCATTGGCTGGTTTTCATTTAATGCTTTTAACTTGGGAGAAGCAATAAGCGATATACAGGCATTTCCATTTGTAGCTCTTGGTTTGTTTGGAATAGTAGCAATTATGGCTTTAGCGAATGCTAAAAGTCTTAAAGCTGTTTCGCTTGTTGTAGGTCTTTTAGGTTCTGCAATAACTATCATTGCTGTATACTTCTTCTCCGTTGATATAGGAACTTTGTTTACTCGGTTTCTTGGTATGGGTGCTTATTTATTTGCCATATCTTCTGTAGGTATATTTATCTTATCTTTGTACAGAAACAAGTCATAGGTATAGATACGTTCGGATTTTTTTAAATAAAATTAAGATAAGGATTTTAATAATGAATTTTTGCACAAACTGTGGTATCGAGCTAAAAAAGTCGTCAAACTTTTGCCCAAAGTGTGGGACTAAATTCAAGGTTACAAATGATGAGGCAATCATTGATCAAGTAGTAACTACACCACCAAAAAATGTTGAGCCATCTATCAAAGCGAAGAAAAAGAAGTCCAAAGAGCTAATCATAATTCCTGTTATAACTTTAGTTCTTGCTTTGAGCGTTGGTATTGCTGGTATAATAGCTCTTAATTCAACCCCTCAACAGGAAGCACCGCCTAACAATAATGAAAATCGACCGCCCAATTTTAACAATGATTCACTTATAGGAGTATTCACAAATAGATTTAGCATGGGAAGTATGCGATATGTATTTTTCTCCGATGGTAGAGTTGAACAATTTTCTTTTGGAAATCGTATTTTCCGCGGTAC
>Ga0123355_10004583_pt1 | contig 20090 bp, 13 predicted proteins | sample TergutEmb28metaG_3_FD_89872 | JGI IMG/M metagenome (GOLD analysis project Ga0123355, IMG submission 89872) | Embiratermes neotenicus P1 segment gut microbial communities from Petit-Saut dam, French Guiana - Emb289 P1 | ecosystem: Host-associated > Arthropoda: Insects > Digestive system > Gut ...
ATAAAAAAAAAAAAAAAAATTCCGGCGCCAAAAGGTTAATATAATGAAGTAAATACCCGAGTGTTTTAAACTGTAACTTTAGCAAGGAACAAAGTATGCTCCCTGAGGATGATCATACGATTGAAACATGCAGGAGCGTTTTAAGTGTTTTAATGTAAACTTTTAGATTATTAAAGACTATATATGTGCATTTGTTGGTGTGTTACTGAAATAGACCAGGTTGGTATTTTAATTTTAGCACACAGTTTATGAAAAACATATTACTTGAACCGAAAAACATAATATTATGCAACAAACTGCATTGTGTGGACAATAAATCAGAGATGACACAGCATGTTCTAAAAACCAGTAAACTTCCTTGTTGCCTAAATATGTCAAGTAAATTTCTATGGGCATTTTTAACATTTGTTCACATATGCGAACATAAGTCATTCAAAGGTTAATGGCGTGTTTAATAGTAATGAAAACACTTGCTCCATTTATTACTTACAATGGCATGCAGCCCATCTTAGACTTCAAAAGAGTTCATTTGGCCCACACACCAATTGGGTTTGAGACCCTCAGCTGCAATATGGGCTAAATGAAGGTAGAGTAAGGGTTTAATAAACTGCCATAAGTTGCGGTTTAATTTCTAGCACTGGCAATAGACTCTTCTCTTACACAGAACAAATGCACTGCATTCGTGAACCATTCAGCATCCCATTTAAGAGGTTATGAAGGATCTCTCAGGGGTTAGAGCATGAAGGTATCTACTCACCTCCATCTAGTATCAAGATCATGAATTTGTGGAGCTATACCTCCACTTCCCCATATGCCACTTAGTTAAACACATTAGGACTCTAACTTTACCTAACTGCCCACCTGTACACATATATTTCTAGAAATGCTCAATTAATCTAAGAACATGATATTGTAGGGGGGAGGGGGGAAGAAAAAACAAAGGGGGGGGGGACCCCTGTCACACCATTTCAGTGTTAATTCAGCTCATACAATTTTCATGTTCACTGTACACAACAAGGTATGTGCTTCTGTGTACAAACATTCAAAGCCATGTTCCCTGCACACACAAAATTCCAATTATGCTCAACTGTGGCAATGTTGCTAAGATATAGAGAAACCACTACATATTTGGAGGACAAGATATGAAGAGGAGTTAATGCACTGTAATCGCTACGCTACGTGTACATTTCATAACTGATCATCACGTTCACAACAAATCAACACAGTACCTTACACAAGACAGTCTGGTCAGGCAGCAAGTATTACATATTCTGAGTGTGTCTGTAGCCTTAGTCAACCAGCATGCCATGCAATACTGTGATCCATGGCCTGTCTGATTCCACCATATTTTTCCACATTATCTCATAACTGGCATGATTTTTTACAAAAAAGTTATTCAATATAAGATGTATGTCTTCATTTTCTGTACAACTTTTGTCTCAAACATTAATCATTCTACAAAGTGTGTGATGTTTTTAAGTGAACTACCAGTTTTTCTTGTCAGATTTTAATAAAACCTGAATTTTCTCAACGAATTTTTGAAAAGTACTCAAATATCTAATTTTTATGAAAATCCATCCAGTAGGAACCGAGTCATTCCAAGCAAAGAGACACGACGACAAAGCTACGAATTGCTTTTTGCAACTTTGCAAACACGCCTAAAAATGAGTACAGCTATCCCTCTTACTCCTCTATGCCTACCATGGCATGTTACATGGGGACCTTTACATTTATATGGTAATGCTTCTGGATTGCAATCATGAAATACCAGGTTTGAATCTTGACCAATACAGCTAATATTCTAAGTTTCTTCTGTGTTCCTTCTCAGCTCCGACAGGAGACTGCCAAGCCAGAGCCTTGATATAGGCCACCAGCACCTCTGCCCCAGTCATAACTAATTCAATATTATTCAACACTAAACAATCACTGCAGAGACACAATGCTGTTACACCACACAATATACTCCAAGCAGAACCATATTTTAGTTTTTCTGACCAAAACTGAGTGTGCACATTCATATTAATGCATCTATTACTCCATCCACAAAAGAATTTTATTAACAAGCAGTAATACTGTTGACCCGTATCCAGTGATAAGTTAGCAGCATTCACTTTTTCTGTCACTTCCTTAACTGGAATTTTAATTCAATTTTATTATTAACAATAATATACTTCTTTCTTTGGTTTCAGTTAATTCAGGGAAAGTGAGGATAAAGTTGGGTTTATCTGAGATCAGGTCGAAACTGATTGCAAAGGTTTGCTTCTCACTTACTTAATATGATGAGGCTGACTACTTTGGTAGTGCTTTTTGAATGCAACTCAAATGCCATAATTATAGTCCCTTTAGCTTCTTCATTCAAGTGATCCTTCATTTCATTCGTGGTATAGACCAATTATTTGAATTAGTAGGAATACTGATCTAATTATTATGCATGATTTGATGTTACTATAGTAATCACCAGCAAATAACAAGTTAATGCAGTCAGCACTTCTGTTTTCATATTAACTTTTTGGCGCCGGAATTATTTTTTTAAATTTTAGCACACTCTGTATATAAAATGTGAATAAAACAGGAACCAAATATGTTAGAATTATGAAACAAACTGCAATTTGAAGAGAAAAAAACAGAGAGTATATACCATGTTTAAAATATTCAGTACCTATATTTGTTGAATAAATATATAAAATGCAACGTTTAGAGGTTAGCGGTGCGGTACGACCATTATAGCGGTCGTTAGGCATCAAAGGGTTAATATTATTAACAATCCACCTAACACAGCATTAAGATGACAGTTGTAAGGAACAATCTTTTCTGCAGGAATGGAGGTTCTGAGTGATAAGTACCAACCTTTTAAACATCTACACCTCAATGACCCCCACAGTCAAAACATATTGTGCTTTATAAAAAAACAAATATTGTCTTTATATTAAAAATGTTGCACTTACTGCACTATCATTGTTATATAATTTTGAAAACACAGCAGGATGTCTTCCATTATGATTACCCTGACAAGAGGTTTTTATTAATGTTTTCAGTCTCTAAGGGCAAATGTTATAACAGTACCTCAAATTAAGTCCAGACAACTTCCTTCAACATCATTTCTAATTCATCATTTAATATCATCCCATCATTTCACACTATACTCTAACGTCAGTTACTGACAGACTTGTTAAACAAACCATACCTAAAAAATAGGACTTCATGAAATATATTTTTTTTTGGTCTCAACAGAGTAGCCACTAAGTACACTCTAGACAGGTGTGGGAAGATGAATTTGACTATTTATGGGAAAGTATTGTTTTTATATATAAAGGAGTATACAGGCCTAATCATTGCTCTGTGGTACAGAAACTTATATCAGTCATTAAAGCAGTTAGAAACATCACTCCATTACCATAAAACCGTGGGCTACTTAACATGGTCAGGGCAAAGCACTGACTACCCACCACTACCCAGTAACAAGGTCAAGAATGAGTACAGCTATACCTCTACTCCCTCCACTGTGCCCTCACGGTAGGTTATGGAGTAAACTTCACTGAATGTGAAGTTGCTGTGCTGTCAGTTATTTGGCACCAATAATATATGAAATTGCTCTTACTGATGCACTACTTCGCTTATTATTATGTGCATTTTGCATATTGTATACGTAAAATGCATATTTTAACATTTTCTCAGCAAAAGTACATAGTTTGCAATCAGTTGAGATAACACATGTATATTTCATAATTTACAGGCTGTTTGAACAGAAAGGAGTGGCACTAAGTGAAAGTTTACATGTATTTTCAAAAAATTCATAATGCTTAGAATGCAATCAAAATGAACTGTTTCAAAGAAATAATTCATTCAGTGCTGTCAAAAAATGCTGGCCACTGCCAGTACTAAAAAAATCTGTAAAGTGTTTGTGAATCTGTGAGTGACTAGTGTACATAACATCTTACACTTATGGACTCTTTCAAAATAAAATATGCCCCCTGTAGTTTCATGTGAGGTTGACAAGAATTTTCTCAGAATGGGCTGAAATTGTTTCAGAACTTAATGCAACATGCAGTGATTAAATGTGACACTCTCCATTAACCTTTTGGCGCTGGAATTGTTTTTTTTTTAATTTTAGCACACCCTCTATATAAAATGTGAATAATACATGAACCAAATATGTTAGATTTATGAAACAAACTGCATATTGAAGAGGAAAAAACGGACAGTATATACCATGTTTAAAATATTCAGTACCTGCATTTGTTGAATAAATATATAAAATGCAACGTTTAGAGGTTAGCGGTGCGGTATGACCACTATAGTCATCGTTAGGCATCAAAGGGTTAATTACATCTAAGTACGCCATCCTAAACTATGCTATTCTAATTTCTGTATTCACATATTTTTTTTAATCATAAAAATTTTAACATGATCACTGGTATATGCAATGGATACTGTAACTGGAATTAAACTGTAGACAAAAGAAATGAATGGACAAATTTGTGTGTGTGTGTTTAATGCATATTTCCCTGTCTGTAATGCATATTTCAAAATGTCTGATTGCACAATTTTATGCATATTTTGGGATCTTTTAGTGCACAAGTCTGAAGCCCCCAGAAATAACAGCACAGGGTATGCAAACAATTTTTCCTCACCTTGCCCTTTATGACACTCCAGGACAGGCAATTTCCCTCCTTTACTGGATCCCTGTCGTTTCATCATCTTTGAGACAAATTTCCGGCATGACTCACAGCTGAAGATCCCAAACTTACGAGCCTGTTTGACAAACCTGTAGAACCTCACGGCACCACATACTCCACAGACCACTGTCCCTGGCAAAGACGGGTTACCTGTAACATAAAGCTTATTGTCAATTTTCCAACTTCATTGCCCAACCGTAACTTGTTATATACAGTTTACCAGGCTTCAATTAGTCTCACACTAATTATTCAATTTGAGTTACTCAACACAAGTCCTGTGATAGTACAATATATACCACATGCCCTGCTTCTACACCCACCATTCACATCAGCTCAACACACTTCATGAACACCCACTTTTCTCCTGATAAGAACTTATCAACATTCTTTCCTTTAGACACTTCTATTGGTAAGCAAAAACTAGCATAAACTGTATTACATACATAAGTAAGTATACATAAACAACATAAGAAAAACACACATAATTTTAATCAAAAAGCTGAATGATGAGACCACTTGGGAGACCAAGACACAGACGAGAAGATAATATCAACACGGGACTTCAGCACTTCAAATTGTAGAATGGATTCAAATTATTCAGGAGAAGGTTCTACTGTGGGTGCTTGTGACCATGCAGTCTATGGTGCAAGCAGTTTTCTATTGTACAGACCCTAGGAATGTGGTTTCAAAACCTACCCCAGGTACAGATGCAAGTTTTTCATTTACACATGCCAAAACATTAAACCATCCAGCCTGAATGTACTGCATTTTGTGCAGAGTATGACATTATCAGACTGCGGCTTGCCAAAGAGCAAGAAGAAAATATGCATATGATGGTCCAAGAGTAATGCAGTTGAAGTTGACACGTTTTAGTGTCCTGTGTAAATGAAAACTGTGTGTGTGTGTGTGTGAAAAAAGTGGCCAATGTTTGAGCCAAAGCACCTATACACTTACCAGCTAACACACAAGCTGTTTCACTAACACCCATCACCACTCTAATATAGCATAAACTTCTACCATAAAACAGATGTCAGAGATATATAAACACACATCTAAAAATGGCTAAAAATTTTTGTCTTAATATCTGTAGCACAAGATGTCAGTGAAAAGAACTACTGTGAAGACAAGTACATGTGAAAGAAATACAATTAACCAGTACCATTTGTAAAAGTATTTTGTATATGCAAATAGTAGCATCACTTTTCCCTAACATTTAAGTGTTGGAAATTCTTCATTAACAACCTTAAGATTGTTTATTTATCGAGCAGAAACAATAGTTACGAGCAAACACACTAATATAGTCATAACAAGTATACATATGTATATATATATATATATATATATATATATATATATATATTTATTTGTGCTCTGTTGGAACTCAACATCATACTGCAGGCAGCAATTTATAGCTGCCAGAAAAAACACATAAGCCCAGGCCAAATAATCCCAGTTTACCATTCAGCATTTATGCTATACTGGTAACCCTCAATCAACAGCCATAAAAAGTTCAAAAACACTAAAATCAGTGATGAACTTATTATATATTAATGGCATATATATCTAAATTTGTGTCCATTTACACTGCATACCCACCAGAATTTAAATTAACAGAAAATGGACCATCAACTCCTGGTGATGATTGAGTATTCAGCTTCAGACGCGCCTTGCGAAGAATAACCCTGCCACTGGTGAGTTTAGAGCCAGTCCAGCAAGAGCTGCTCTCTGATTTCACTTCACTGTTTGTAGGTGCTAACAGTCTTCTACCCTCACTACTGTCTGTTGTAATTGAATGCGACTCCTTATCTGAAACACTGTGATTGCTCCTGGTTGAATCAGAGCTGGAAGCATCGGCTCTCTTTGAAGAAAACCTGTTAGTACCCGCTCCAAACACATTTAATTCACGGAGTTTCAATTGCACCTTATACGATGGTTTCCATCGACGTTTTCCTTCCACAATAAGTGAGTTTTCATGGGAAGAATTATGCGGGGAAAGACTTCTATTGCTACAATCACTGGAGTTGTAACCAAATAAATGTTCAGTCTTTTCACAATTCACACCACTTTTCTCGACCTCTTCTAGAACATTCTCATCTGTTACTGAAACATCCCTTTTACTTTCTGGAAGTTCAAGAGGATTCTTAAGTGGATTTAGGATTAACCTTGGTTTCTTGAGCTGTATTACACTGGGACACCGGCTAACACTCACATCACTTAAAACTTCTTCTGCCTCAATGAAACGTTTATTAGGCTTAATAACACGTGATGAGTGGATACTTCGTGATGGAAGAACAAATTTTCGAATGGCGCCACTTCCTTTTTCTTGCTGAGAACTATCTACAGTTGCAACTGATCCAAAACTGGAGGACTTCTTGGCTTTCTGCAGAAGTTTCTTTGCTGCTTTATTTTTTAAATGACTTGGTGTCAATGGTGGACTTCTTGAGGTTAATTTTTTTGGTAATGTACGGTCTCTATTTGAATTAAGTTTGCCACCACCATCAAAATTATGCTGTACACGAGCACCACTTTTGATAACCTCCTGCTGTGATGAGCTACACGCTACACTGAAAGTTGTATGGGAAAATTCTTGTTCAAAAGTTTCTTTTAGTGAAATATGAAGTCCATTTGCTTCATACTCAGATATAAGTTCCCGCTGTTGCTTCTTTGCATACACCACAGCTGCTCTTGCTTCTTGTGCTGTGAAGCCACGGAATTCTGCTACCTGTACAAAAACGTAATCACGTACATAAATAAGTACTCATTCATCCCATCATATTAGGTGTTGATCTTACACAAAGTATATTTCTGCAACGTGCATGACATTTCAATTCTTACAGATAAAACGTTGTAACGAAATAATACATACAACGCCAAAATCACTAAAGCGACAATTTGCAATTAAGGTATTTTAACTGCCAACACACACGAATCGCAAAGAAATAACGACAACATTAATTAAAACCTTTGCAACATTATAGCTTCATGCCAAACTAGCTTAGGCCTACCTGTTCACTTCCAAAAGCTTCATTGAAAACAGTAAGACCGAAATAAATATTCTCAGCGGCTTTGACCAAATCATTTTCTTGGAATGGAGAACACTTTGACGCTTTAACCCTTTTCTTATTTACAATTTTAGAAGGTTTTCCAGGAAATTTTCCCATGTTCATTCACTTTCATCCACTACTATGCCCACTGTGTTTCCATTATTGCATAAACTCGCATCAATCAACAAAACAGCGCGGTGTTCCTAATTTTCTACGCCAAGCGAAGCATTCAGCTGGCAGGAAGATCTTAGCAGAATGACAGCCAATCGATGAATACCGTTTTCGCGGTAATTTTTTGAAGTGCCCAGTGAGAATCACAATGAATGGACCTAAAATCAGTAAAAACAAGGTTGTTAGTGGATAACAATATTTATTGGATTAAAATTATTCTTACATAGAAAATAGTACCCTAAATCTTAAAATTCTACGGAAATAATCAAACAATACAGATGCAACGAATTCGTTACATTACAAAGTCGGCCATATTACAGCTTCGTTTCAATGATATCATCTTTGACGCTATACTCTGCGGTGTAATTGAGTCGGTCAGGGCCTGATCCATGGTCAGGAGTAGCAAAGGGAAGGTAGGGTGCGATAAGTTACGTGTGTTCTGGGATGAATGTATTTCTTAGATGACCTTGGAATTTTAATTGAAGGAATTATAAATTTCAGTAGCAGCATAAATATAGTATCAGGATTTTCGCGTCGCTGCGTTCAAATTTAATAAGTAAGCGTATTGCAGGATGTGTAGAGCACATGTGTTACATCCTGGCATGGCATGCATTGCTCAGAAAACGAATGAATGCTCGAGCGCGATATGCATGTGTATTGCTAAGGAATCAGCAGGCGTCCATGTGTCGATTGGGTACACAGATCGTAAGATTTTGAAGCTGTTGGTCACCCTGATACTTGACAGGCGGCGGACGAATGTAACGCTTTTTGCGATGAGCGCTCGTAGTGATATTAGGTCAGGATTATAAACCGGCAGTTCGTTTGGAGAAGGCAGTCAACTGAAATTAAAATGCTCTCTTGGTATCTCGCTGTCTCTTGCCCCTCGGTCAGGGTAATTCCCTACTTCCTTTAAATGATATTGGTACCATAGATGAAGTCACAGGTTTTCATTATCAGGTAATTCGTGCAAAAAGAAAACAGGCTTATGTAAGTTCACACATCATGATTTTATAATTTTTGGTTTTTTAAAGAATGTAACTGCCACCCCACCCAACACCGCATCCCCCAAATGGTGAGGGTTGGGTGTTATGCAAACCAAAGTGACATTTTATGTACTTGTATAACAGCTTCTTGACAAAGATCTCCATGTGTTGATGGTAGGTACAGCTAAAACATGTTACAATAATTTGTGATGTAAATAACATATTGCTGTTCTATTTCATGGAAACAAATAGCAAAATAAGTTATTACAGATGCAACATGATGCTAAAATATACAAGTGAAATTCAAACTACAGACTCAGAGTCTTGACGAAGTGACGTGAGACGCCCACTTTACAGCCAGTCCTACTTCTTTCCTCAGTTTTCAGAAAAGTAGCACTATGAACACACACACACACACAACATTCAGAGATGACAGACATCATGTTTGAATCCAACTCCTGAAATGAAATTCCAACTTTATACATCCAAGTATTATAACTGCAACTCTTTTTCAGTGAAGTCTGAATGAAAACCATAATAAACACACTGCCACTGCACTAGAAGGGTTGAAAATGCCATCCGTACAAGCACTTCACATATTAACTAGCTGCACACCAAACCTGAAACACAACATGAAAACCAATGTAGAAGAAACAGTAAAACTCTTCAGACACAAGTATTAAATGGACCAAAAGGGGCATTTTGAAAAGATTAGTAGCAGGAGGCTTCAAAGTCACGTACAAGTACAGCTTTTGCAAGAATTCTGTTACCCACAGCACGAAGGCCACAACATAATTGACAGATTCAAAGAAACTGAAAATACAGACAGCTGTAATGACAAGAAACCAGTTACACAAAATGAAAAAATAATTCCCGTTTAACTACACATATTTAATATAGGCTCCCTTGGTTACCCTGTAGATGTCCCAATGATAGTCTCATTTGTTCCATATTCACCAGAGTTCATCTGGAGTCCACCTTGTTTACATCTGTAATGCACTGCCACATCTCTCAGATAGTAGGAACTGGAGGGCTGTATAACACATCCTTTATGAATACCAAGAAACTAGAACTTAAGTGTTAGATCTGGCAAACAGAAGAGCCATGGAGTACGTGTACATCAAATCTACCTACCAAGCAGCAGCATGTAGTGATAGACACAGACCTCGGAATAGAAACGTGCTGTACGATCAAGGTACCACTACTGTCATAATGTATTGCCACATCAGGTAATTTTTCCAGCAACTAAGAGGTGGTAAAAGAAAAAGTATACTGAGATGTGCTGTTATGAATATGGGACAAATTGGACTACCAATGACATACCTGCCAAGTAACCAAGGGTGCTTATATTCAGCACCTGTATATAAACTTATAAGTCTTTCTTTATATTGTACAAGCGGTTTCATGTCACTGCAGTTGCCTGAATTTTCACAATATTTCATCACAATTGTAAGGAAGGTTTCGGCCCACACTCTATACACACTGAGATGTATAACTTGTGTTATCACTTCTACAGCCAGTTACCTTCATACCAACCTAATCTTGTGTTACCTTTTACAATTACCATTAATTTCATACATTCCATCTGCCTTCACAAAAATAACAGGTTTCAACTTATTCCAGATAATGGCATGATTTGAAATACAGAAAAAGATACTTCCTTTTTTGGGACACTTTACAGCATAACTGAAAGTGATAAATTTAACCGAAATTAAAAATAATCCATCACACCAGCCCAATGCTGAGGACTGTACACACACACATACACACTCTTAACCAATTCATAACAAGGATAATTTCATTCACGGAGAGTATGAGGGAAGTCATTAAATAACAGGAATTTTATTCTAAAGTGCAAGGAAAAGTATGCACAACTAAAAATCTTATTTCGGGACACAAAATGGCTCCTTAGCACTATGTCATATAGGGGTCGTGACGATCAAGCAGTTTGAGCCTGCGCAATAGGCCGTACAACATGGCCACTCCACTGTCAACTTGCACCGTGGAAGAGCAACGAAGCGTTATTCGTTTTTTGTGGTCAGAGGGTGTGAAACCTTCTGAAATCTATAGAAGAATGAAGGTTCAGTATGGCGCCATCGGACTTTCACTTGTTTGGACCTATGAAAGAACATTTGCAGGGCCAGAAGTTTGCAGATGATGATGAGGTAATGGAGGCGGTGCAAAGTTGGTTAAAGGCCACGCCAAAAAGCTTTTTTAGAGGGCATCTGCAAGCTTGTGGACAGGTGGACCAAGTGTGTTGCGAAGCAGGGGGACTATGTCGAAAAATAAGACAGAAACAATTTCTGTAAGTAATCTTGTAAAAAAGTTATTAAGAGTATAAAATTTCCTGTTATTTAATGACTTACCCTCGTATCTGGAGTGTGCAACTAACCACTCAGTTACATCTAGTGCCAAAGTTATGGTTGCGTGGAACTAACTCCACAAAGACGAGAAATCTTTTTTTTTTTAATCCACCACAGATCATAATAAATTACAGACAAGGCTGTGGTATATTATTACAGGGTGACTGTGAAGTAAATACATCATATTAAATAGCTGTATCTCTTGATTGAACACTATATTGCAATAATTCATGCACCATTTTAAAGCACACATGGTGTCACTCATTGTCTGATGTTAATGCACACCCCAGAGTTTTGCACACTTCTGTAGCCTCGAAGACAATAGACTGAACACTTTTCCTTAACATGTCAAGGGACAGCAATGGAAGGACCTCAAATTTGTTTGTCCCAGTTCATCAGGTGTTCTTGGTTTTCATCAGTAGACATCCACAAAATGTATTTTAGTAGTTTGCACTTTCATCATTCCATGCCAGCATGATCTCTGAAAATTCCATTGAGCGATCATGATCCCCAAGGAATGCATAAATGCAATGGGGTTTAAAGTGACATCTGCTACTAAATGGCAGTGTACAAGCTTCAAATTGGTGCAAAAACTGCAGCAACACTGCATTATGTTTAGGAGAAACAGCCACTTAACATTATATATTTACTTAATGGTTTACTTTGCAAGCATCTTGTACATAAGTATAAGATAACCTTATGACACTGTTTGGGGACATCTTTCTATCAGAGGTTTAAACCCTTAAAAGTGTTGTACATGAACACCACTTCATGCTTAATGGACACTCATCTGAAGAGCTGAAGGGCAGGGAAAGAGTCAAACTTGTAATAATATGAACTAAAATGGACCAAGCAAAATAAAATATCTGAAGCCAGCGTATTTAATACATGGAAAACTCCACAAGTCACAGCAATTTTTTGGCCCAAAAATGTGGCAATGCAGAAAATACACTATATATACTTGAAAGCATATGATATGCTTGTATCATCACATGGGAGTATATGGACAGCAGTGTATATGCACATCGTGCACAAACACTGTTGTGCTGTTGGCCTCATTTTGAAATGGAAGCCTTGTAAAACGCAATGGTATTCGTATGCTAAAACAGCAATTCGCCTTGGCACAACTGCAAGGGCACAATGCTGACGATAAATGGAAAGTGCGTGGATGATGACAGATGCTGGACTGTGATGGAATTGAGCATTAACAGATTAATGGGTCTATAATGCTCCAAATTTTATGACAGGACTTAGCAACATCCATCATCCAAAAAGCTGATACCCATTTGGGCATATGACGTCTAAGGCGTTCCCATATGTCATCCCATTCCACAAAGTGAATGCACAGAATTGAAAGTCACTGCTGCAGTACCTCTTGACATCATGCAGTTAGGGGAAGCGTCCAGAACTGGTTGCAACTGCAACCATCCTGCATAAAAATGCTACAGCCCACTACACAGACACTGTCAAGAGTGTTTTATAGTGCTAGGGGTGGGAAGTGTTACAACTAACTCTGTGTTCTCCTGACCTCAGTCCATGTGATAACGATCTGATTACCAAACTGAAGCCACCATTGCTAGGGGAAAAATTTGCAGACAGGAAGGATATAACAGCAGCTTGGCACTGGAGAGCACAGAGTAGCACATTAGGTGATTCTGATACTGTTCGCCACCTTCCCCACCGTACATAACCTCAGGGACTACTGTGAATTTGTTAACAGTGTATGAGTAGTTTGTGTTGTACTCTATATTCCATGTTTACTATATGCCACAATAAAACCATAAATCAAAATAAACATGGTTTGGGTGTCTCCTTCCAGAGTCTTCTGTACATATACCTCTCATCTGTTGGTAACATCTATAAGGGCAAAGACCCTTTGTCATCCAAGTCTTGATCAATCCACCCCCACACTAACCCACCAAAAACGGAATGATTCTCAATTACTTGTGTGTAAAAACCTGAATTTAGCATTCAGGAAACATATTATACTGTATTGTATGGAAGCCAATAACGTAGACCATAGAAATAAACTTACAAATCTGAAACAGGTCAAACTCAATACAGGCAGAAGCTACCAAATTATTCAAATTATTTAGACACTAAAATGTTTTTAGAACTTATTGTGTTAATCTGTATCAAAATATACTTCACAAGTTCTTTGTGTGCTAAAACACCGCCTAGGTTTCACAGCTTAGCTTCCTAAATTCACGTCTCTAGGTGACTAACCCCCCTCCCAGTTAGAATGGGTAACTGTGGTTTTAAATTAGATGTAATTCCCCTACTGTCACAGTTTTTAAGGAGGAATGAAAAAAAGAGTTGCCATAACTTATAGGGTGACACCTGTGTAAGAAATATGACTACAGGTCTGCACAAAATAAGACAGATAACAGCGACTTTTTACAAGGAACTTACTAAAAGTCATAACTGAGAAGGTAAAAGTCCTGGTTCATACTTAGAAAATAATTGAGATCAGCTGTCTCGACTGGGTTGTTGCAGATTTCCCCAGTCTCTCCAGGCAAATATTACAAGGATACCTAAAAACTAAGTTTTCCCCACATTCTTTCCACTTCATATTTCATTAACCATTCTGTCAATCGAAGCTAAGCCACTAAAAATCTCATAAAATGAACCATAAAAAAACAATGAACACAACAGCTTCACTGCTGGTACAAAAACAAGGAAATGCAAGTATATAAACAGCACAATATGCAATATTTCTTAAGAAATTTCAGGTTTTCATGTCAGTGAAAATTAAAATTAAGGTCTTTTGGGTCACAGCACCACATGGTTGTGTAGGAAGCTGCTGCACTCAAAGCAAAGGCAGAATATCCCTCTGAAATGCTGGTCTGCACCAACATACAAGTATCCAGCTACTAAACTACACAATGCCATAAAATAGAAGGCCATAAACTTGATTGTTTAAAAAATGCTCATCAATAGGAAAACAGCAAAAATTTACAGGAAAAAGGTGAGTCCTTACCCAGATAGTCATCCATTAAGGTTCCAATAGCAAACTGAAAAGAAAGAATTCCATTAATTCATACACCAGTCCTTGTATATTTGTATGTTACTGCGTATATAAGTCTTAGAAGAAGTGAGTGTCACATTCACTTCAATTAAAATTACGCTGATTTCATGCATACAAACATTATTTACAAGAAACAGCACCAAAGCGGTTGCATGCACTAGTACCGATGGCTATAAACATCTTCAATAAGAGACAGCATGAAACTATTCACAGTGGTGCTGAAAATTTTGAACAAAAAACTTATTTACATAGGAAACTCAAACAAACAGGGGACAATGTTTGGACTTTGTGGTGCATGCCTGCAGTTAATCTGCAATCAGACCTGAGGCATCCCGAACAGGAACCCAGTCTTGCCCTGAGACAAAATAAGTGAAGAAAAATGTGACATTATGTTTTCTGGTCTACTCTGATCATGCTCAACAGTTTATTAAAAGTAATTATGCTTTTTAACACACATGGGTGGAAGAATGGATGGACTAATGAAGCTGGGAAATGATACTTTATTTCATTGGATAGCCTTTCCTGCAACAAGTCAATAGCTTCTTCCAAAGAGAGTTTTCCAGACAGTGTAACGTAGTGTGCTCTCTTTCAAATTCCAGCATCTTCTCTTTACCTTTAAGGTCATTCAGTAGCTGCTTACATATTCTTCCCCATCCTCCTGTCACTCCTGTCCTACCTTCTAAGTTAACTTCAATAACATGTTTATAAGACAGTCCATATGCAAGAGAAACCAATACAGTCAGCCTCCATTCTATTGCATTTAGGATGTTCCTTTCTTCCTTCACTCCACATAATACTGCTTCATTTTTCACATGATTGGCCCACCTGATTTCTCCAACCTTATCCCATATAGCATTGCAAAAATTTCACTATATTTCTGGTCTATTCTCCAAAATGTCTATGTTTCAGCACCATGAATAAGTTAATTTATATTTCACACCATATTTCCCCAAAGTATCCAGACCAGCTCTGGTGCCCACCCAGTCTCCTTTCAAATGGTACCAAGGACTCTATCTGCAGGAGTAAAATGAAGCTGACCATTCACCTCCATCTACTGTCAACATAAGAAAGATTGTCCCTAATACACTCCCTACCCCATACATTTTCATGGCATGCAGAGGAACAAATTTACCTTACACTGAAATCGAGCTGTTCACACATCCCCAATTACAAACTGGGAAAATGAACATACATGTACAGTATGCCTGTCTTACATACTCCATTTTCTCTAAACTGTACCAGTTACAACAAATTACAATGTATGATGCTATATGAATTATTTCCATATTTATTATGTGATATTACCTTTCAGAGGCAGCCAGGATAGCATAGTCGGAACAGCAACTCGCTACAAGCTGGACAGTCCGGGGATTGAATCCCGGTGGGGGCTAGATTTTCCATGCCCATCCAGATTGGCCCCAGGGCTCACCCAGTCTCCCGTACAATGGGTACTGGGTCTTTGCCAGGGGTAAAGTGGCTGGGGTGTGGTGCTGACCACCCACCTCCTTCTAGCACCGAGGTTGCGAATGGGTTGGAGATATATCTCTGCCTCCCTTCTGTGCCTGCACAGGCATGTCATGGGGTGACCTTTACCTCCTACCTTCCAGAAATTACTGTTTTTCTCTTCGATGTATAAAATTTTAGTTGTTCATACAGTATGTTACTTACAATACCAGACGCATCAACTCTTGTTCCCACAATCTTGAGGCGTATTTCATCATCTGCCTGGATAACAACATCCTGTGAACAAATCAAAGATCACCCCAAACACAATAAACACGTCCACTAGACAGAAACCATCACACACTAGCAACAAATAAGAGCATATTTTTGTTTACAGATTACAGTGATAAATGCGAGGGAAATGAGGAACCCTATTTGTAAAAGGCTGTATGCAACATGTATCACACACTGTGTACAGCTAGTTCTGTCATGTCTGTATGTCTGGTTATCAGTCTGCACATTTGCAAGGCCCAGATAATACACAATCATTTGCAATAAAATGCTAAATTAAAAGCAAAATTATTACACTCACCTCATCCTTTGACTTGTAACAAGGAGGATTAAAATTTGGACAGAACTGCATGTCAGCGGGGATGGACTGAAAGGAAAGAAAAATGTTATCACACAGTGCACAAATACTAACAAGGAACGGTACTGCGCATTTGGAATTCAGTAAAATTAAAGGTTATATTCAAGACATGGGCAAAAATGAAATTTCTTACATGCCATCTTAATTACTGTATACAAACATAATCAGTTTGGTTACTGAGTCTTTAGTGGTGTCATTCAAAAACTTACATGATGTGAAATAAAGCATGAGAGTGGTCCAATTTCAGCAAACATTCCAACCTGGAAAAAGAATCACAGATCATAATATGAACACGCAGTTCAGGAGATAGCTTCATAGCGCTTTCTAGAAAAGATCAAAATTTTTATTTAACAATCCATTTCTGCAGAACCTTAGGTAAGTTCAATCCTCTATGTTGTGTGTATGTGCAAGTTTTTAAGTATAAATATCCTTTGCTTAGCACTTTTAATTGGTTAGGGAAGAAGAGTGGACTAAGTGAAACACAGTCAGTGAGAGAACCTTCAGCATAAGAATTAATGTACATACATCCAGTTGTATTCTCCACTTATGCTTCAATGCTAATTAATTCCCATCGCTTCAGTACTGAAATCAGATTAACAACTAAACATATAGAGTGGACTAATCAATTTCGAAGCACTTAATTGGGTTGCTACCTTTCCCTAAGCGAGACACTCCACAAATGTCGAACTGGTGTTCTTCTGTTTCAATATGTCTAACAACACTCAACTTCACTGCAAATCCCAAATAATTCTTGCCAAGAGAGTGGCTTCCTCCTCGTGAAGCATGGTCATCCCTCTACTCAACTCAATAAGTCCCTAATGTCAACAGGCATTTAATGCAGGGTGATGACGGTAAACTCAATTGCTAATGCTCAGAAACTGGTTCAACTGAGTGACATCTGCGCACAACGTTTAAAAAAAAATGGCAGACCCAAGTGAAACATCACTAAGTGAAGCACAATATAGCTGGTAACACCAATACATCATCCAATCCCAGTGCCACGTGGTCTAAGGCGTGGGTCTTTGGTCACTTGTTTCCTGGGATTATGGTTTCGAATCCCACTGGCAGGCACAAATGTATGTCTCATGTGTGTTTTGTGTTGTAATGTAGGGGTCTCTGCTTTGGGCCTATCTCTCAACCACAGGAGTCCTACCAAGTGTGGGGTTCTGATGTGCGTCATCCCCGTTGTGTTTTATACAATAGTAAGGAGCTTAGTGTAGTAATACATACAGTCAAACACAACTATATTACCTCTATTATTACAATGAGGGTTCTAAAAACGACATGTAGGGCCGTAACATGTCGTTGTTAGAACCCTCATTGTAATAATAGAGGTAATATAGTTGTGTTTGACTGTATGTATTACTACACTAAGCTCCTTACAAGTGTGGGGTGTTAAGCGTTATCATGAAGCCCTGATAATGAGGAGGCCCTACCCCACTAGGGGCTGTTGTGCCATGGAGGGGAATACCTATCCATCAATGTCTGGGGCTACATGTCCACCTCTTCACAAAACAAGATACAGTGAACTCTTCTGTATGGCACATGACCCTTAATGTCTCTTATAGCTGTCACCTATAATTTTAGCCTTACTCTTATACTGTAGCACAATCAAGTGTTGTGTTGGCTTCTTCCTCTACCGAACTGTTACCAAATACTGTTTCAGCTTCATTACTGACGAATCACATGCTTCGATTTACTGTCACTGACACCTCAGAATGTTTCAGCATGGGATGCCAAAACATTTTACACGAGTATGAGTGGTCAGCTGCCGGCTCCAGCTGTTTTGCTTCCTAATACCACTGGATGGGAGGCTGCGTGGGCACCAGGCATATCTAAGACAAAGTTTACAGAATAATCCCTAATGTGGCTATCAAGTCCATTATCAATTTCTATTCACTCCCTGACCGTAAGATCATTCCCACTTATGACGAACCGAAGTTGACCAAAATCATCATCATTAGTATTCAGTCTTGAAGGCCAGGCTTGGCAGGAACCAGAGCCCAGTCATGTGACCGGTACAACTCTGGCACACTGCACCCTAGGCAAGTTCTTGGGGGTAGTTTACCATTGCTTTCCCCCGCCTTTAGACATTCCCATTTTAGTCGCCAGGTGCCTCTGTCTGCAACGATGTGAGAGATCCTAGCAGTGAAAGGTGGAACTGTGGGCGAGAAAGATGTCCAGTACTAATTTTGCCTAAATTCTGACTTCCACATAAATTTAGGGATCTTTTACATGCCGCAAATCTACGACATGGGACCGACGGCTTTACTTCCCCTCTGAAGGAAGGTGTGCTGAGGATTTTTTTCACCCTAAAAATCCGACGGCTTCGGCCGGGTTTGAACCTGCAAACTTGGGTACTAAAGGCCAGCACGCTACCCCTAGACCACTGAAGCCTGACCAAAATATCCTTTAGAAAATTTCAACTCAAACAAACATAAAAATGTCATTAAAATTTTGTGTTGAACTACAGTTCTACATTTCATTGAAGAAACACTGTTTGTATTATTCTGCAACAGTAAGACTACTTATATGAACACCGCTCGACCTGCTGGAGGGTATATATCCCACGCAATTTCATATTTTCGACTTACAACCAGGTGTTCAGAATGTATCCTGTTCATACTTCAGGGAGTACCTGCACTGAATGAGATCTCCTGTCTCACTAATCCAAGTGACACTTATACAACTTATGCAGCTCAGTCTGAGAATTATCCTTTCTGCTCCTTGTTGGTTTTCAAAGTAGTGACTTCTAGATTTATTCTTCAACGAAATACGCATATCATCTTTCATCCTTCTGAGCTACATTACTCTAACAGTACTACAGTACTAAAAGAGTACACAGCATTCCCTCTCCTGCATTGGAAGTTCTGTTTCTGAAAACTCCCATGGTAGGAAACTCTGTGGCAGGTGAACATTAGACCACAAGAAATAGGTGATTAGGTTCTCCGTGGCTATAGTTACAGTATTCAACACCGCCTATCCAAGCTGCACAATGCTGCAGTAAACAAACATGAAAAATATAGTAACATAATAACAATAGTACAATGATATACTAGGAAATGTAATATGTGATAAACTGTACCCCCAACACTCTTACCTCAAATCTTGTGAGCTGCTGGCAGGTGCAGAAACAATACAGAGGCAGTATTTAAACAGTATATTTCCATGCAAGACTGTGTGTACACAGATTTCTATGCAGAAGCTGGAAGATTGGTATGATATACATTATGGTTTAGATCAGAAATCAAAGCAAAGTATGAGGGGCGGCTGATAAGTAATGCACACAGTGAAATATTGTGCCAACGGAGCAAAGTAGCGATGCGCGTGCAGTGTGTCCTTGTAGCTACAACCCTCCTGCACAGTGGTGCTAGGTTTCATTCCTTTCTCTACACTGGTTCTAAAACAGTGCGTGTTAGCATGGAGTCGTGTTATGGTGCTATGTCAATGAGATTGAAGCAATGTGCGGTGACTGAATTTTTAAGTGCTGAAAACGTAACGCCAGCTGAAATTCATCACCATTTACAGGCTGTGTATGGTGAAAACACTGTTAACAGAACTACAGTAAATCATTGGGCCATTACATTTTGTGAATGTGAACCAGGTCGTGCCAATATTTTTGACCAACCTCGCAGTGGAAGGCCAGTTTCCATGACACATGACAAGCATCAAGAACAGGTTGATGAACTGATCAAGCATGACTGCCATATCACCCAGAAGGAGATAGCAGGTA
>Ga0123355_10004585_pt1 | contig 20087 bp, 13 predicted proteins | sample TergutEmb28metaG_3_FD_89872 | JGI IMG/M metagenome (GOLD analysis project Ga0123355, IMG submission 89872) | Embiratermes neotenicus P1 segment gut microbial communities from Petit-Saut dam, French Guiana - Emb289 P1 | ecosystem: Host-associated > Arthropoda: Insects > Digestive system > Gut ...
AAGTACTGCAGTGTGAAGCTTGAAGCCTGAGCAGTGGGGATCACCGCTGGTTCAAGAGAAGTACCAGGAAGAAAAGGCATGTGACAAGAGACATCCATATCGTATAATAATAATAATAATAATGATAATGATAATAATAATAATGAGGCACCATGTGAGATCTGAAAGTAGAAACCCATGAAGTCAGAGAAATTAAGGATACCGTAGTATGGACATGTATTAAGCATGGCTGACACATCATTACTTCGATATATACATGCCAAATAAATAACTACTTAAAATGCCAAAATTAGCCTTTCCACTGCCACAAACATTTACTGAAATTCCACAGCCCTGTTCACTTTTTCAGCCAAAATTTCACTTTATATATATTTATTTCAATTAGGTTGCAGGATGAAGTCACAGTATAAAGACTGATAATAGTTCCTTTGAAAGGGTGGAAGAGTTCAAATATTTGGGAACAACCTTAACAAATCAAAACTGTATTCAGGAAGAAATTAAGAGCCCACTGAAGTCAGGGAATGCATGCTATCATCTGGTGCAAAATCTTTAGTCTTCCAGTTTGCTATCCAAAAAATTAAAGATTAAGATATACACAACTATAATTTTGCCTGTTTTTGTATGGGTGTGAAACTTGGTTGTTCATATTGAGGGAGGAATGTAGGCTGAGGGTGTATGAGAATAGGGTGTTCAGGAGAATATTTGGGCCTAGGAGGGATGAAGTAACAGGGGAGTGGAGGAAGCTTACATAATGAGGAACTTAATGATCTGTACTCCTCACTCAGTATTGTTCGGGTGATTAAATCGAGAATGAGATGGGCGGGGCATGTAGCATGTATGGGGAGAGGAGAGGTGTATACAGGGTTTGGTGGGGAAACCTGAGGGAAAGAGACCATTTGTAAGACCCAGGCATAGATGGGAGGATAATATTAAAATGGACCTTCAGGAAGTGGGGGCATGGACTGGCTTGAGCTAGCTCAGGATAGGGACAGGTGGTGGGTACATATGAATATGATAATGAACCTTCGGATTCCATAAAATGCAGGGAATTTTTTGACTAGCTGCGAACTGGTTAGCTTCTCAAGAAGGACTCTGCTCCATGGAGTAAGTAAGTATATTTATTTCACTTACATCTAAGATTGCTCACAGCAAGCAAACTAAGACCATGTAAATGACTGCAGACTGTGTTCAATATGAAATGAAAAGTCAGAGAGGTGCTTGTGGAATTTGTTAGTCAACATGCAAGAAAATATTGCAAGTGTAGAATGTATTTATGTGGCATGAGAAGTTACAAGATCAAGAGAGAGACATATGCAGTAGAGGATAGACACTGGAACAATATTTCTGAGAGGAGAGAGACAGAACATACCTCATCATACAATAACCCACACTGGTGGACATGTCAAGGGATGATGATGAAGGTTGTCTTATTTAGTAGCAGCAAAATAGGGCTGGCTAAGAGTTAACAAATAGAAAGAATTGACAAAATATATATTCACTATTCTTGTATAAGTTCTAATACACCATTGCCATATGCAAGACTCCACAAAGAGACATGTTTTCTTACCACTTTTATCTCATCTCTAATTGTGTAGTCACATACATTTTGTCTAGTGGCTGGTAAATATACATCATATATCTGGTGACCTTGCAATATGAATTAAAACTGCAGGTGACACACAACAGTAACACTTCATAAAATAGCACTAGTTGTGGCGGTTAGTAGTTAATTTTTTAATAACGTTTTTTGACTTCTTATAATCATAATAAATATTGATAGCATACTTATCATACATTGTATTTTTCTTTACAACACACTCCCAATGTATTTTTTCCCCAATGAGTGTACATATGCTTATCAAGTACCCTATACCAAGGGCCACAAAGGCCACATACAGTTTGTGTAGATTCATGAGAGGTTTGTTGCTCTTTTCCTCTTCTGGTGCATTATCCATGGACATGATTTTGAGCATAACATCTTTCAGCCATTTCTTGACAAGACCTGCTTCAACAATATAGCGCAAGAATCTGTCCATGTGGGGCTTTAGAGGTGAATTTTTCTGAAGGCCAATTGATACAGGCATGTGAATTACGCAGTCACGCATGATATGGAGGTTCCTTTCTCCATCTGAGTCTTGATGTTTGCTTATATCTTTCTCGGTTTTATTGTCTTTCATTAAAAGTTGCCTTCTGACACGTAAGTATTGTAGGAAATGAATATTTTCATAGTAAGCAAATTCTCCTCTAGCCACTCTTTCCACTGCAAGATCAGTATCATATATGACCTCAAATTTTAGGCCAATTTTTTGTCCTGAGGTGTCCAGTGAAGTAACGAAGAACTGCTTCACCTCTTCACCCCACCCACCACAGGTAATCTGATTGTCGACCAGCTGGTCCAGTGTGTCTATGGTGACCCTTCGAAATTCATAAATATCACTAATGCACTAATAATATATAACAAAATTCAAGAACACTGTTTTTTCCATTGGATGTCCCTGTAAACTGTTCCACAGTTTATCAGTTTTTATTACTTCATGTATAACCATTTGCTGCACCGTGTAAATTGATTGTATCCTGACACCACATGACATGTTACTTAAATAACCTTTAGTTTTAGTATAAAGAAAAGCTAGGGACACTTTATGTTTGTGTCATTATGGTAGAAGTGGCAAATTCAGTGCAACTGTCAATTCCCATTTGTCTGTATATAAGTTTGCCAAATGTGAGCATGTTTGCTGGGAAGATTTGTGTAAGTGCACCAGTTAGCATCATTGTGTCTGTCCATTCATCCCTCTATCAGCAGGTAATAACAGCAGAACTGCTGAGTGCTTTTCCATGGCATGTGATGTTGGGGAGTTCTAAGAAAATTTCATATATTCAAATTTAATTTAAGACTAGACAGTGACAGGCACTTCACACGAAGACTTAAGTGTGGTCCTGCATACATCTGGAGTGAAATGCAATAAATATTTGGCTGTGCTATGGCTCAGGCAGTCAGTCATTGTCTTCTTACTATAGAGGCCCAGGTTCAATCCCAGGCCAGTCCAAGAAACAAGTTTTTTTCCAAGCACTTTGGAAATCCACTGTCATCGTCATCCCAAAATGCTCGATATTCAGTATTCAGGGGAGTATTTAATTTTACTGTGTTCTACAACTGAAGTGCAGAGTTAAATAGTGGGTTACCACTACCATTGAGAATTCTGGGTAGACATTTGACCAAATCAAATGGTATCTGAACATTTCTTATTTACTCCCACTGTCTTATGTTTATTGGTATAAAATGTTTTAAAAAAGCAGTTTCATCCCAAAAGGAACCACACATTCTCTATATTAAAAACAGGTTCTTTTGAAACTAACAATTCTTTATAAACTGCAAGAATTGCAGGTTTGGTGGATGCCTAGTGAAATACTGCACTGAAGTTAAGTTTAAGCATATGGGGGAACAGAGGTTAAGATCCACAAATTAAGCCTAAGCTTAAATGGGAGTGAGTGACCAGCTTCACACTCTGGCGATTTTATCCCCAAGGAAAGAGACTCCAGTTCTCACTGGATTGAAAGGCTTGAAGAACTGCAGAGCCAGTCCAGATACAGTGATAGAAATAAAAAACTTTGACCCTGCTTGGAGTGAAGCCCCAGGCATTCAGCTTGTAGTGAACCTTTTACTGACTGAGCTGTCTCTGTTACAATGTCACAGTGTGCCCAAAATTTCTGACTTACACAAAGCTTCAGAGATAATTTTCAACATAAAAGAGAAATGCATGAAAGTTTAACATCACTAACACAACAACACACCAATGGATCATAACATATGGGCTTCTTCAGTTCAATGCATGGCCAGTTACTGTAAGATCTATTATAACATCTTGGTCCTACTTCCAAGTAAAAAAATGTTTGTTCACACAACATTCTTATTCTTGTTTGGACAAATCTGTTAAACAAGAGATGCATAAAATGAAGTAATTTCCTGGGTTGTTCACAGTCCTGCAAAACACCTCTCTAGGTTAAGGTTATGGTTGCTGGGATGAAATGCAGTGTAGTTAAGAAAGTATCAATGTTTTTAAAAGCTATATCTTCAGGGCAGAACATGAAGGCTGCTGGTTGCTTCAAAATTTTGGTACCTATTACCAGTCTACAGTGTCCCTCCCACCTTAATATTCTCTGATTAATTACTCATAAGGCAACTTTCTTCATAGCTGCCCACCTTGAGAAACAAACTTTAGCAGCTAACACAGCCTAATATCCCAAAAGACTTCCATTATCAAATTCCACCGATATGTTTTGTTTCCGTGGGAGTCAAGTCCGTGACAGACCAAAAATTTCTTACATATTGTGACAGATGATTAATAGTGAAAGCGACAGCAAACCCATGGCCATACAAGCCAAGGCTATAAGCACTACACTTTAATCCTTTTAAAAGGATCATGAAGAAACATATGTCAACTATGTGTTTGTTAGTCATTATTCATCCAATATGTAGGCTCTGGACATCTGGGCAATACTCCATGCCTGCAATTAATTTTATCTCATAAACTCAATTTATATCATGAATGTTAAGTTCTAGATCTTCATTTTTAGATTTCTTGAGATACTGATGTTTGTATGTTTGAAAATGTCCATCCACACCATACAATGTGCTCTTGCATGCAATGGAACTGACTGATACAAACAGTATGAAGAAAAACAGCCAAACCAAGTTAAGGTGTCCCTATACACACCATAAAGATATATAGCGGACGCAGAGGTATAGCTCTACTACTCCATAACCTTGACACTATACGGAAATGAGAGTTCAGCCCTGCTGCCTCTGGGAAAGAGCACCTGGTAACTGACAAATAGGAGATGGGGCGGGTGCTAGAATCAGTCTGGATGTTTGGAGGGATGAAAATCTCTTACCCCTAGTGGATTTTGAACTCCAGATCGTCTGGCCTGTAGGGCAGTCACTACACTGACTATGCTAATCCCCAACCAGACCCAGTGTCTCAAGAAAAGCAGATTTTAATACAGCAGAATTCCTTTAATCCAGCCCCCACATGACCAGAGAGGTGCCAGCATTGTCAAACATTGCAGATTTTCAGACTGTGTACTGACCAAAATTCTTACATGTAATTTTTGGTTACTTCTCCTACACTTATAAGTTATATTCATTTGACCATTAAAAAAACTTAGGTTTTTTCAATCATCACAGGCCCTGTCATGAGTTCTCCTTCAGAACACATTGCTATAAACATTTACACAGCACCTGCAGTTGCCCCAATTTAGGTTCTTCCAGTGTCTGCTGCTTCAGAAGGCCCTTCATGTTTTCAATTCACACCACAAAAAATTGTAGTTGGTACTTCTGATTCTTTATATCATACATAGTTAATGATCCAAGTTTGTATGAAGTTTTTGCTAATTTCAAGCCTCCTAATTATTTCAGATTTCTCAGCAATCATTAACACTGTTTCCTTCTTCCAGCTGCATCTTATTTAATCATCTTGGGATTTTTTGAAGCCATTATAATGGCTCAATGGGCTCAAAAGAGTGCACATAACATAAGATGAACTCATAGAATCAGTATACATACTGAATATTATTAATGGCAAAACTTTCAGTGGTAGGATTAATTTGCTCAGCTTCCAGAGTACCAGGACTTCTGGAGTATGAGTAACCGGATTAAAGGAATTCTACTGGATATACATATTAAGACTTAACTTCCAGGTGAACTCTGGTTCAAAAGGGAAATAAAATAAAAAATCTATGAGAAATGCTGTAATCCTTACTAACATATGGCTGAGCTAGCTCAGTACGAACTGTTTTGACAGATGACTTACCTGGGAGTTGGGTTAGCAAGAATTGCAGTCATGCTTGCTCTGTAAGCAACCACCAGAAGAATACAGTATATCCACCACCATCCTGTCAGGACACGGAGGGACCAGCCTGATGGAAATTTTGGGAGGGAAATCAACAGGAGCATGCCATATGTGTACAAAATTCCATTCTCTAATTGACTGAACAAGTACAGACCTTCACCACTTGCCTGTGCTTTATCCTGAACATGTATGTCAACTTTGCTATCATTTATTTTGCGTCTGTTTTGTACCATGATGATACTGTTTGTTTTGTAATTTATTGCAGTAGACACAATGTGGTTGTGGTAATTAGCCAGGGCATAAAACACAAATCCGGCCAGAATCAGAACCACAAATACTGTAGCCCACATCGCCGGTCTGAACAAAGACAAAGCAGAACAAAAAGGAACATTACTTATGATTGATTCGTAGGTCATACAATTATATTATTGAAGTGCAAAGGTTTTATAGTGCTAAATTTGAGAGAAAAAGATAAGACATGTGTATAACACAACACTGTGGTGTGTTTGCATAACTACTATTTCCATGGAAATGCAACAATGTATTCCCTTTATATGGTTACTGACTTACATGTAACTGTCAACAATATAACACCACCAAGTATTGCCATGGAAATGCAAGAATGGGTTCTCTTTGTACTATTGTTAAGGGATAAAAGATGTACTTAGGTATTCATGTAAAATGCCTGATATTGTTTTCTGATTTGAAGCAAATATAAAGTTTCTTGACAGATTCTGATAAAAAGCCTAATATAAAATTTCATGACAATTTGTTCAGTGGTAGCTACACTGATACATGTGGACAGACAGACATGATGAAACTAATAAGTGCTTTCACTATTATTCAAACATGGCTAAAAATGGGTATGGAAGCCCAGGATCTGCTTGGGGAAAGATAGTGTAAATCAGACAAAAATTCAGCCTGGTTATATGATGACCATAACAAAAAATCTTATCTGGGTATCTTCTGAATAGAAGTTCTGAACAATGCTACTACATCCACCTCAACACTGATATTACTATTTTCTCCCCATTTTCCATGAGGGCTGATCTAGATCAGGATGTATGCCTATCCATCTCTCATTACAGTTTCCCATAGTGATATGTTAAACATATCATCAGTTTCATAATACATATCCTGATGGCTGACAGCATTTTACACCAGACTTTACACTTTTTCATCATGTTGAGACTTTATTATTTCAATAAAGCTGACAGGCAGTCTGCCAACACAACATACATTGTAAAGAATATCAACATTGTTGTGTTGAAGGACTGTCTGTGACTTTTATTGACTGGAAACACAACAGGAATGAAATGCCTTAAAATCTGTCTATCACTTCATTGCTTTTTGTGCCTACTGCCACTGAAAAAGGGTTACTTTCTTCTATTGAAAATATCCATATTTGTTTCATTGTCTAGCATCCAATATAAACTATACACTATCCATTACAGTATGTTACCCACTGAATGACCTATGTGATCTAACAACAATACTAACAAAAGTGTCTCAATTCATTGGAATTAATACTATCTTTCCATGTTGACATACAGCAGCTATCCTCATCCATGGACTCACAACTTATTTTTTACTACTCACTTCTACCTTAATGTTATGAGCACATTTCCTGCACCCTGACTTTCATGTTCTGCCCTAAACAAAGTGGTGCAATTAGGACAAGAAACCTTGAGAAATTCTCGTTCTAAAGCAGGCAGATGAATGAGTCTGAGGAACAGAGTTCAGCAGTAGTCTACAAGGGATTGCTAAGATGGCACTTAAAACAGACTTTATCTTCATGATAACTTTACCAATCTTATTCAGCACTATATCTAATTTGGAGGTGAAAAAGCACTGTGAAGGCTAGGAGCAAAATACATCATGAACATGTCTTAGGGACTGTAATACTGTGTAGCTGGCACAAGAATATTGACGTTTTGGAGGAACTTGCAGCCTGCATCATCAGGGCAGCTCTGATGATGGAGACAGCAGGTTTCTCTGAAATGATGGTGTATTTCTACCACACTCCATGGTATCACATTCCAGAAGACAGTAATCATCAGAGTCACTCTCATGAGAACCTCAAATCCCACAAAATATATTCATGCACCTTTGCTCTAAGACATTATTGGTAAATGGGAACCTAATTTACTATTTCATGCTTTAAAATAATTATTTGCAGCTTCCTACAAACTTCAATAAATAAGTCCCTATGAAGGATAAAATAATAGAATGTTTTTCTGCTAAATATCTCAGCATAGAAACAGCATGCACAAATTTCATTTATTGCTACTTTCATGACAAGCCATAACCCTTACTTGAAAGGCAGAATCAGTGCCATCCAAGAGTTGTCAGTGAGTGATTCTGGTGTCAGGAAGGTGAGGCACTCTGTGTTGTAAGGAATGGTGAGATCCATGAGTTCCATATAGTGTGGTGTATAATACAAATTTCCCAGCGCAATGTCAGCCTCTCCATTCATCACTTCTCCTAGCAAACCTGAGTAGGAGCCATTCAGCTGTTTGCGGCCCCATTGCTCTACATCTGCGTTCTGTGCTTCATACAAGTCTGGCTGAAAATTCATTGCAGTTGCAAGTGTCCTTAGTACCTGAAACACAAAGATGTAAAAGTGTTTATGTCACATGTTTCATGTATTGTATCTTACAGCCATCATACAAAAAATGTATGAAGGAAGTGTAGATAATGTACTCATTCCTAATACCTACATATTTCACTGTCAGCCTCCCATACATCTAACCCCCCGTCCAAACTTGGGGGTATTGCGGATTCGTATTCTACTCTACCCAGGGTCACGTGGGAGGCGTAACAGTTGTGGAGGGCACACCTGATGAGGGTTGCTACGACACACGCTGGCTATTGGGGCTCTGGTCTACCCAAGCCAAGGTGGAAGGTATCGTGCTGAAGGCTGCATGGCACTGGGGTAGAGACTGCAGTATTGTAAACGATCCGCTTGGGGAACCAGGGCACACCCCATTGTATGTAAGGCTTCCATCCACATGGGGCTCCGTGGATGGTGACCAAATGTTTTCTCTGTTTTTCATGGGAGGGTTCCTTACTGGGGACTCTGATATAAATGAAGGAATAAACCATTGACTCTGGAGATGAAGCCTCTCTCTCCATAGGGACCCTGTTGGGGAACATGGATGGGAGCTCATTTACCAGGGACTTTGAGGGAAAGGTGTAGAAGAAAGCTCTCGAGACGGGTGTCTGTCTATGTAGGGGCCCACTGGGGAACCTGGAGAGTCTGCTGGCTGGGAATTTTAAGAGATAGTTGGAGGGCTCCAGAAAGGGAGCATCTCTCTTTGCGGGAGCTGTTGGGGGGTTTCCTTTCTGGGGACCCAGAAGGACATGGGGAGGTGGGCTCAGGGGAGGGACATAATTCTCCGTGGGGGCAACGCTGGGGGTCTTAGTAGGGGGCTCATCTACCGGGCCTTGTGAAGGCTCTGAGATGGGCAACTTTTTCCATAGGGACCCTGTTAAGTAACATGGGGGGTCTATTCAGTGGGAACTATGAGAAATAGTTGAAAGGGGCTCTGGAAACGGGGCATCTCTCTCTATGGGAGCTCTGTTAGGAGAATATGGAGGGGGAGGGGGCTCCTTTGCTAAGGGCCCTGAAGGTTATGAAAGGAAGGCTCTGGGGATGGGCATGTCTCTTCACGGGGGCTCAGTTGGGCAATCTGGAGTGGGCTCATCTACCAGGGCCTTTGAGTGATGGTTGAAAGGAGCTCTGGAGGGGGAGTCTGTCTGTCTGTCTCTCTTTCTCTCTCTCTCTCTCTCTCTGTTGGAGCTCTGTGAGGGGAACCTGGAGGGAGGGCTCCCTTGCTGGCGACCCTGAAGGATATGTAGAAGAAGCTCTGGAGACAGGCAGCTCTTTCCATTGGGACCCCATTTGGGGAACCTGGAGGAGGGCTCATCTACCGTGGACTTTGAGAGCTGGATGAAGGGGGCTCTGAGGATGAAGCATCTCTCTCTGACAAGGCTATGTGGAGGGGACCTCAGGGGGAGCTCCCTCACTGGGGACCCTGGCAGATATGTTAGTCTCCGGATGTGGGCATCTCTCTCCATGGGGGCCCCTTTCCATCCAAGGGGAACCTGGTATGTAGGGGGGGGGGGGCTTTTATACCAGAGACTTTGACAGATGAATGAAGGAGGGCTCTAGTGGTGGGGCATCTCTCTGTGAGGGATTCCATGAAGGGAACCTTGAAGGAGGGCTCCTTTACTGGGGAACCCAAAAGATAAGGTTTTTGAGAGATATGCCAAATGCCCTGTAAGCAGGCTTCCCTCTCCATAGGGGCCCTGTTGGGGAACCTGGAGGGGGTTCATTTGCCATGACTTTTGAGAGAAAAGAAAAGTATATCTGGGTTCCTTTCTTGGACCCAGAGGTCATTAAGATTTTAAGTCTGGGAGCCATTCGGAACTTTAGTAAAGGGACAGGTCTCTCCTGAGTTGACATTAAATTATGGGGCACAAAGGGCTTGTCTATAAGGCCTAGATGTATCGGGAACGTGAGGGCTCAAACCCAATGTTAATCAACATCAACATTAACATTTCACTGTCAAGTACTCACTTTGTATTGAAATGCCATATATATAAATATGTATAAAGGGTATTAAGAAAGAATTTTCTGAGTACTTCACGTTTTCCGCTTTTTCGGTCATTAATGCATGTACAGTATCTTGATCCTTAAATTTCAGTCCTTCACTCTGCAGGACTTGTACTCAACAACTATCTAATCCTTTAGAGCAACTAAATAAATGCTGTCAAATGTGCAACTAAATTCAATTGTACTGATGAATTTTAGTAAGACGCGCGCGCGCGCGCGTGTGTGCGTGCGTGCGTGTGTGTGTGTGTGTGTGTGTGTGTGTGTGTGTGTGTGTGTGTACATTCCACAACAATTATAACCTGTCACTACAAGATGGAGACACTCCTCTTTATGAAAATTATGAAATGACAGACAGATGTGTGATCGTCTAAATTCCAAATGTTCAGAACTGTACTGTCCAGCAGAACACATGATAGTGTACAAAGTTATTGCAAAATACGAAGGGAACGTCGGTGTTCACCAATAACAAAATAAATTAGAGATTTGGAATAAAAATTGGTAAGCTCTGTGACAGATATACATACACATTCAACACAAATACTCACTACAGAAAACAGAGAAACCTGGCTAAGAAAGGCATTCCACCCACCCATGGATCCACAACAAGTTGCAGATGGGCAAAAAATATTTTTCACATAACCTGCATGTTTACATTTTTGTATGTCCTTTAGACATATGACTGGTATGTGGAAGAAAATTAAAAATTTCATTTCTGTAGTTTCAACACTTCTGAGACTTCTTGACACATACCTCTATCTCAAGTCCTCCAAAGCTAGCGGGACAATTGCCTTCCACTAAACTTTCCATCCCACAAGAAAGGTTTGCCATTTTGATGCTTGCTGGTAGATGCTGGAAGGTAACAACTCGGAACTGTTGTCCTCTGAGGTCCAAAGTCTTCTCTCTGAACAGATCAACCCCTGAGTGGAATTTGCCCTGATGCCATGTGTCCAGGTGATACAGTATGATGGTATTATGAATGGGTAAGGGAAATGGCACTGTACTGACATCATACCATGGATGCATATTCTGGTGACTTAGGAGAACAGAACCATGATGCCTACCAAGTTCACGTAAAAATATGACATTCACAATCTTCTTCCAGAGGTAGCGTAGAGTGGAGTGGAATAATCGGTTGTCATGAAGTAATATGAACTTGGCTCTTGTGTCCAGTACCCTGTGTCTGTAAGAAAATTCTGACATAATCATTTATGAAAATAAAACAAGATTTTTAATACAATAATCACAAAACTTGAACTCATATTCTGAAATTCAGTAGCCCTGACGTGATATGTAAAATTTACCCCACTGGAGAGACAAGTATCTATCAAATGTACGAGTATTATTCCCGTTTTTAGCCTTTAGCAGATTGAATGTAGGTGTCAAGCTGGATTTTTAACACATTTTGAATGTCTAAAATGCAGCATTAAAAATGTATTACTGCATTTTTCAGACTCCCAAATCCAAACAAAAACTGCTGCGAACAAATCCATTCTCTAGTACACAAGATTTTTAAGTAATCAGTATGTATTAGACAATATTAGTTTCCTTTACTTTAAATTACCTTTGTTATTTTAACTCGCTGCACTTCAGTATAAGAAAATTATTTCATATCCAGCTTTGAAAAGTTCCATAAATTTCTAGGAACTATATAGCAATTCCTATAAATCTGTAATTATGAATGCCACAAGGAACAGAGTCCAAGATTGGCTGCTGCTATAAGAACCATCACACAGTGGCTTATCTTACCACTTTTGATTGTAGAAGCTATGTTTACAGTCAGCATTTTACACAGACAGAAAACCTGGCTTTAGCTATTGAACTGCAACTACCACGGTACACAGTTAAGTAGCACAGGGCATACCATCTTCAAGAATGAGGTACAAGTGAAATGAACAAACGTAATATTAAACTAATAGCCAACACTGAAACTGAGGTAGTTGAGGAGTATTCATATGAAATTGATGAGGAGGAGGAATAAGTGATGGAACAACCTCCAGTTCCACTTAAACAAGGGGTGTCCAAGCAGAACTGTGCAACAATTCAGATGAATGAGTACGTCCATGACAACAACAATGATGAAATGTTACAATGATAAGAATAATCAACTCCTACACGCACCCCCCAGTGTGCAGAGACAGGAATAACAGCAAATGAGGAATTGGGCAGACAACAGTATTTACTATGTCACTTGTTAAATTATAGTTAATACACAAAACCTGATACTGTAAATAGGTAAGTACTGACAGCCTTTTTTATGTCGCATTTTGCATCTTTTATTAAAGAAGACCAATCAGTAGCAGATGGGAAAAAAAAGGGAGATCTAGATTATGGTGGATGGATAATATTGAATTAAACTTGAGGTATATGGGTATAAAAAGATGCTGTACAAGTGCTTTGGACAGAAGAGTGTGGGTATTTGTCATGAAGGTAGCACTTAGAAGCTAAAGAAGAAGAAGCTGAAGAGTAAGTCAGTACTGTCAACACTTTTTGGACACATTTGATCAGCGTTGCCCACTCAGGGTTCCACAAAACATTGTAAGTGGTTCTGCAAGAAATCATGGAACAAATACATTAAAATTTTGAAAAACTGTGAAAAATTCCAAATCTCTCTCAAAATAGCCATGACCTTTTTTTTTCACAATTGGCAAAAATGGAGTAATTTACATGTGATACCAATTGCTTCTTTGTTTTCTGACCTGTAAGCATCATAGGTAGGTGTTTCTTGGGATACAAAAAATTATTTTAGAGGCACCACTAAGGAAAAAATGTTTAAAAACACTGTTATAAATGACTATCGCCAGTACCCAATGCCATTTAATCTGGAATGTCTGGTAATTATTATCCAAATGGGATATTACATACAGGAGAGCCTGAAAAATTGTTTGTCAACATAGTTCCTTCGGCTTTTTATAGAAAAACAAGTGCATGACAGGATTTTTTAACAATATATAGCTATTGTCAATAATGATGCAACTATGAAAGAGTCAGGAAACATTTACAGGTTTTTGGCAGAAACCCATCCTTCTGGAATATGAAGCCATGTCACTGGGTAATTGTTTTCCAGTATTTCATAGGAACTAGAGATCCTCTAGACCCCTGATGACAAAGGTGCTATGTTTCTTCAAAACATTGGGAACCAGCTACCCACTGTGAAAACTTCCAAGACTCACATGTTTTTGCATGGTAACAGTGCACACTCAGAAAGAACAGTCCCCGTTCCAAACATACGGTTGTGGAACTCTATTATAAAAAGAATGTGAAGCTTTTCCAGCTCGGTTCTTTATTATTCTGCACACCTGATAGCCCATGGTGTAAATTTATTGCATATACAAATCTACTGTTGCAAGTATAGCTGTAAAACAGATTTTACACTGCAAAAAGCAAGAAACAATTTTCCATGTATACAATTAAATACCAGCCATAACCAAAACTATCTCCAATAGAAGCTGTACATATTACTGAAATTTAAGCTTTATGTCATTGAACAGTTTTTTGTGTGATGAGCAGCTTTTAAAAAAATCTACAAAATTATGATAGGGTTATGCTGGTCTTATACAAACCAAACTTCAGTTTGTCTGACAACATTTACTAAAAGGTTCTGTTCTGGAATATCTGCATTCAGTCAACATCTCCTAATGCTTGCTACAGCGATTCAGCTTCACTTACATGTTATCCCTTATATTTGACTTCTTGTCATCAAAATTTCCATATTCCCTCCAACTGTACTTTCTTACCTAATTTCTAAATGTTCATGTAAATGCTGCAAATATAGCTAATTCAAAATACCTGTCTCCAAACTTGAGGAATCGTGACAGTTTCCCTCCATCAGAAATTAGCAAAACATAAGCTTGACAACCTGCTCTTTTGACATGCCAAACTACAGAAAGTGTTTTGAAATTTGGGCTCTGCAAATCTTCTTTATCTTCCACGAATACCTGTAAAAGTACATAGCATGGTCACATAATTAGTTTCTAGAATAAGCTCCATTTATAGACTTCTGTCAAAAATTACTTGTGGGTACTACAGAAAAAATATTCCGTTGGCAGTGGGGTGCTTGTCTGTTCATCCACCAATTCATTTTGTTATATTTCTTCAACTTGTATTGAACATTTCCATCATCATTCACAATTAGAGGCTATTTGTACTTAATGAAGCATTATTAAAAAAAAAAGACCTCACAGGTCAAAACATGCTGTATTCAGTAAATAACAGGAAAACATAAATTGTGTTTGTAAACAAGGTGACAGAGAAGCTTAGGCATAACAGAAATGACGAAAGTGAGGATTAGAGTATATTATGTAACAAATAAGAGTTGTATAAAGCACATGTATGATTTGTGTTATATCTAGATTATCCTTCAAAGCATGATTTGTGATACTAGGCTGGCTGGTGTAACAGTAATGCTCTGGACTTGTATTTTGTAGGTGTCAGGTCCAAATCTCTGCCAGGACACAAGGCTACCCTGACTGAGACATTTTGTAGTTCTCCTTATTCTCAGGCCAAATACCAGGATACCAGTCTCTAGTTTAGTTTGTGACCACTTCCTTCCAAATCCTTTCCAATTTATTATTCACCAGTCATCCTACTGTCAATGCTATGTAATCTGCAATACTGACAGTGTCATAAGACACATATATAAAAAGAATCTTGGCATATCCTGGCCTCTGCCTACTTACTGTGGTGGCAGATATCTGAATTTGAGGTCAGGCAAACCAATATGCTCCCAGTGTGATAATAGTGAAAAAGAACTTCATATGCAGCAGTCATAAAATATTGGCTTCATTGGAGGAGAGGGATGGGAAGGCATGTGGCAAGTTAAGTGCCAGATCCACCTAGCTTCAAACTGGAGAGCAGAAGCATTAAAGGCCAGCATTTTACCCCTAGACAACCAGATACATGACCTTGCATGGTACTGTTATAGTCTAAGAGATACTGATTTAATGTGAAGTAACAAATAACACTTTATACACATTTCTTCTGCTAATCTGGTGTTCTTTTCATTCTAATTTTACATAGTACAACAATCCAGAAAAACACAAAACACAAGTCACCAGCTAGTCACATTATAATGCATAATTAAATACCTTATAATAAGGGATGTTGCCAAGTTTTTTGAAGAGATGACCTCCAAAAATATCCTGATGAGTGCTGTCACTGATAACAGCCACACAGTTGAGCTCTCCAAGTGTCTCTGAGAGAATGGCAGTTATAAGGTGCTCCAGATCTGCATTGTAGTGCACATGTTTTATGTGATTGTAGAAGTCTGTAACACTACAAGCAAGAAAATGAGTAAATACATTGCTGTATTTATCTATATATAGTATGAGAATTTTTCCTAATTCATCATCTAAATAATAGTCGGCGGCAGCGGGGGGGGGATAGTCACCTTATAATTGTGTACAAAGTTGAGCATATTCTGTAGAGTTTTTTCCTGGCTTGGAGAGTGGTTAGTGACATCTAAAATTCTACCAGATATTATAAATGCATATCTAACATGTTGATCTTTTAACTTCACTTATTCACAAATGATCAATTGATTGGTAACATATTCAGTAATGCTGTTTGAGCATTTCATATGAGGTGTAAAGACAGTCATAAATATACTGAGAAACTGGAAGGAGACAGTTTTGTCTCTTCCTGTGACATTCTAGCATTCAACTGGACAGACCCAGAAAAATCATAGAAACCTGTCAGGAATACTGGTAACACAATGATGATTTCAAATGGGTACCACTTGCATACAGGACTAGGGTGTTACCATTGCTTCAACCAGCTTGGTTACACTATTCTAAACTTTTCACACTTCTGGAATATGATGCCATCTATTCTAGTAGCTAGTTCCTAGAGTACATGGCATCAGATCCAAGACCGTAATCTTTACTGAGATTGGTAAGACTGAACCAGCCTTTCTTAAACAATGACCATACTTGTACTAGTAGGCAGACATGTTCTCTATTTACAAATTTAGAACATTTCTTTACCTTTTGTTGGATGAATTAATCTGTCGCTTGATTTGCAAAGATTTGTCTTGCATTGTAGCACAGGTTAAAGTTAGGTCTTGATCACATGTGCACACAAAAGGAAGCCAAGAAATGAACAGGACACTACATTTGTAAAACATGTTGCAAGGCAAGTACAGTAACTGAAACATTTTGATCTCCATGGTTGAACAGCATAATCCTAATCTACATTCTGGAAAAGGGCATCTCCTATGCCAAACACAGTTACTAGATTCATGTTATATTGATGCTGCCTTGATGAGGTTTTAATATTGCAAACAGCAGCACGAAAGACAAGTGATTAATATATATTGGTGTTTGTTCGTGAGTAGGAGGGGATGGTTACAGTCACTGGCAAAGACTATTCCCACTGCTACTAATACAAAATTCTGGGTCATATCAATTATGCATTTGCCAGACAAATGTTCTTACACGTATTCCACACTCATTTTCAGGAAATTAAGAGTTCAGACTTACTGGAGGGAAAAGCATGGCATGCTGTGTACTACATTTGACTTCCCAAGTACAGAATAATTTAAATTCAATTAATATTTATTTTCTCTGAATTGATGAAAATTACATTTTTTCTATGAAGATTTCATAGTTTACAAACCAAAAATAATGGAATAATTAAAGACATACAAGGTTTAAAATATTTACATTCACATTAAAAGTGTTGTTGTTGTTGTTGTTGTTGGTGGTGGTGGTAGTAGTAGTAGTAGTAGCAGTAAAAATGATGGCATTCTTACATACATACATACAATTCTTAATGTTACATTATGTTTCAACATAATTACTAATGCTTATGCCATACTTTGGTGTGTTGGCTTACCAGAGAGTATGGGCTGAATTCGCTTATATTAATTCTCTGAATTTTCATGGTTTCATATTTTTTATTACACATGGATAAAAGCTGACAAGTTTATGGCATATTGCTGGCATTCACCAGTTATTTGTGTTTGCATAAAGTAATATGTACAGTGCTATAATCAAAACTGGTTTCAGACTGAGATTTGCCTTTTATGCTTCTTCCACACCTCCCTCCCATCCCCTGGGGGCATGTCTTTGGGGGTTAAAACCAGGGATCTACACCAAGAATGTTGATTTTAGACCAGGGTGGGTATGTTCCATCCCTGCCCACTGACCCACACAGAGTTACAATACTGAAGGTATGTATTTATGTAACACATCAGTTTTTGTATACCATTACTACTAGACTGCCTTATCTTGTTTCATGAGCTGTGCTGTTTTGGGAAAGGAAGGTATCTGTCATCGTCATCATCACGAACACAGTAAGCCTACTGACAACAGTCCGTAGGAAGTTAGGCAGGAATGACATCGTGTTGGCATTACTGTTGAAGGCCTGAATAGACTTATCATACGCTGTTTTAATATGTAAGTAACATATAAGGGAGATATATCTGATACAGTTAATTATGACTTTATAATTATTGATAATTTTAACTTTTGTATAAAGAAAACCAAAGCATGACATTAAATTCAAAATTTACAAAATACTGTTTATAATACTGGCAGCTTTGCTCAAGGTGTTACTACATAATGTTCAGCAATACTGATAGAGCTATCTGGCCCTTATATGGCATCAACTTTTGAATCAGTACTCTTATTCTAAATAAATGCGACCACATCAGATCCATGACTATTGCAAACGTCACCTACATACAGATACGCACTTGAATGTATTACTTGCTATTTCACAATGTTGTTGGCTAAGCCTTCTATCTACTTATCTATATATAAGATTGTAATGCTACAATAATGGCATGGGATCCAGCAGCTGGCACCAGAGCCCAGTAAATAAAAAATTTCAGCTATTAAACTAACACATCCCACCAAAACTGCCAATTGTAATTTCAGTTTTGAAACACTGGTATTTCAAAGGTATCTACTACTTCCTGGAGAAAAATGAATGTATGTGCATCAGTTTTACCACCATTACTTCAATTACACCCATCAGAAAGTTCAACATCAGATTTCCTTAAAAAAACATAAATATTTTAATCAATCCAAAATCCAGTTAAATTCTTGTGTGATATAATGCTTTTTTAGATTGGCAAACAGTTACTGATATTTCAGAGGGAGGTCCTACTTTTCTTGGACTTGACCATTTAAAATTATTTCACAGATAAAGGTTTGTTGGACAGGTGAAATTGAAACTAGGATTGAGTACTTCTTGTTTATGCCTCAGCAAAAACCTCAATACTCAAACATGTTTCAATCACAGATGTTTGTACTTTCAACCTCACAGCTCTTGTTCACCAAATTACATACATCAATTTTTTCCTCACCTCACTGTGTGTGATAGACAATATTCAAGCAGTTACCACCTTGGTCCAAGGAAAGACAATGTATTACATACCACTTGTTTACAAAATACGGTATAACAAACATACCTGTGGAACAAATAACACCTCATAGAAGAAAAGAAAATGGAGACTTAATTCTCTAACCAGAATACAAATAATGGCATACTGTTGTGCATGGATGGGCCTTTTAGGGCCTCTGAACCCTACATTTTCACACACTGTAAGCACATATACTTGGAAATCAAAGGACAGAAACACAAAGTACAAAGCGGTAACAAACCACCACCAGAAGTATCGAAGAAACACCGACACGTGTACTAATATATTGCTGAATCACCACTTTATTAACATTTTCCATCCAACCACATATGGCAGTACAGCCCCTTCTGGGCCTTGGCCTCCCTCATAAGATGCCTCCATTCATCCCCATTTTCAGCTCTTCTCCTCCATTCTCTTATCCCCAGCAGTTGTAATGCATCCCTCTGGACCATATCTGCCCATCTGGTTCTTGGTCTTCTCACTGGTTTTGTGGTTTATTAACATTTTAGGCACTCCAATTTGTTTCTACCCTTAGACGGCCATTTTCAGGGAGTATATTAAAAGGAGAACAGTGACCTGGGACATTCATCTATCTTTTTGAGAAGTTGGCAGAGACTGTATTGCTGCCATTCTACTTGCAACTGTGACTGTAGAAATGGTTCATTTGAATGCAGCCCAACCATATATCACAACTGAATGGGTTACATCTACTGGTTCCACCACCAACTGGAAGACTGTATTGTGACAGGTATCAGACAAATTCATATTCACTTGTGGTGTAAGGGAAGAAACAGATTGATTAGTGATGCATGCAAGTAAAGTGCAACAAAGTATAAGATGACAATTCTGTCACATCAGTAGGTCAGGATGAAAAACATGCTTCTTTATTTCTACCTTGTAACTACAGTGACCTGAAAAACTCCAGCGTGCAACATCTCATCTTGACAGAAATTTAATGCAATTTCTGAATGTGCTTAAAAGTAATATGCAACATTTCATCTTGACAAAAATATACTGCAATTTATGAATGTGCTTAAAAGTATATGAAAGTAATACCCATATGCAAGCCATTTTTTATTAATACACTGGAACAGGGGGTTCCACAGAACAGGCAAATCCATCATATTAAGACAATCATTCATTCATTAGTATTCAGCCTTGAAGGCCGGGCTTGGCAGGAACCAGAGCCCAGTCATGTGACTGGTATGGCTCTGGCACACTGCATCCTGGGCAAGTTCTTGGGGGTAGTTTGCCA
>Ga0123355_10004586_pt1 | contig 20085 bp, 13 predicted proteins | sample TergutEmb28metaG_3_FD_89872 | JGI IMG/M metagenome (GOLD analysis project Ga0123355, IMG submission 89872) | Embiratermes neotenicus P1 segment gut microbial communities from Petit-Saut dam, French Guiana - Emb289 P1 | ecosystem: Host-associated > Arthropoda: Insects > Digestive system > Gut ...
AGAAATAGGATTATTTAATTCGCTTGCCGACCTGCGAGCAAACAGTTCCAATACAAATTCACGCTCATCAGGCTCAAGCGCAGCTAGTTTTTTCTCTCTATCTGGAATGTCAAAAATACTGATGAGTTTTAGTTCTCCGTTATCTATTTTTTTTTGTAATGGGTGTCCTACTCTTTTTAGTTTTGTTAAATCATACTCTGCTTTCATAATGCTACCTCCTCCACAATTTGAGTTCCACTTGTGTGGCTTTGCGTGCAGAAATGATGCGGATAATTGTATCACTTTCACGCAAGCAATGGACAACCGTAAGAACACGCAATGCCTGACTAAGACCGATTATGATTAAACGCTCTTCATCGTAAGAATGTTCATCGTCGAGGAATGTTTCCTGTTCGTCCAAAACAAAAACAGATGCCGCCTCTTCAAATGATATGCCGTGCTTTGTTTTATTGCTTTCAGCTTTTATTTTATCCCAAACAAAGCGATGACCGTGTAACTCATAATATACATCTTCGTGCATACCTGCTCATCTCCATGATATAAAAATATCAGCTATAGTGATTGCCCTGATACAACAGAGGTGCGCACTTATACACCGGCAGAGCCGGTGCAGTACGCCCTGCTGGGGCTGTTTCTACAAACAGCGCACATGCTCAATGTCCTTTTGGGTTGCTTGTCCAATTACATTTTGATATATGGAAATACGCTGTGTTGTTTGGGTCAACAAGGCTGAACCCTGTTGTATTGTAGAGATGTATTGCGCGTGCGTTGTTCACCTTTGTACCCAAGTAAAGCCTATCTCGGTTCAGAACCTCAAAAGCAAATCTTTGGGAGAGGTACATTGCTTCCTTGCCGTATCCCTTGCCCCGTTCGGTAATGACGATGCGCTTCAACTCCACCTGTGTTTCATTCAGCATGTCCCGAAAGTCTATGAAGCCCACCGACTGTCCCTCGCAAGTCTCAATAATTGTTTGGTAAAAATTATTGTCCCCGAATTTTTCGATACGTGAGTGTAACGGCCAGTTGTTGACCCACGGGGTACAGTCTTCATCCTGTTCTGCCATATTAATAAAATCATAATCATCAATATTGGCGGTGCGTAGACGCAATCGTTCATATGAGGTGATGCTCTCTGCTTCCTGTGTACAAAGGAAGGCACCATGCATGAAGTTTGAAACAAACACTTTATACCATTCTGTAGGATTAGCGGCTGTTTTATCCCACAGTTCCACGTTTTTTTTCATTTCAACTTTGAATACCTCAAAAGCAGCGGCGATTCTCGGATATGTCCGTATATGTGCGCCAAATTTTAATGGAAATATCATTTCTAACCCTCTTTCCTTTTGTATTATAGCATGATTGTTTTTATTACAAAACCGCATCATAAAACTTCAAATACATTCTTCCTCAAGCCCTTGCCAACCCTCCAACCAGTTGAGATTGAGTGATTTTCTCAATCTCAACTGAAAAACTTTCCGCAATTCAGCGGTTTATGTTACAGCTCGCACCTATCATTCTCAATTGAAACCGCTATACTTCTCTCATTTTGTACTATGCTCACGCGCATGGGTATACATAGCAATGATATTCTCTATAGGTGTAAAGGCTTGGCAGTTGTGGCACGGTGCCAAAATATAGCCTGTACGATTGGGAGAGTACAGCGCATCGATACAATCTTCCGCCTCTTTTTTTACTTCAGTAATACCTTGGAATGGTAAGACAAGTTGATTATCAATTCCACCATGGAAACATATTTCATTGCCGTGTTGCTGTTTGAGTTGAGTCAAATCCCAGCCCGGCAAATGCCATTGTAGCGGATTTAATATATCTATGCCCTTGTTCAAGAGCCATGGAATAAGCTCCGTCATCGCGCCATCATCATGATGAAAGACTTTCGCGCCGTAGGATTGAATCATCGCAATATTTTTACGGTAATACTTCCCTAAATAACGTTCAATCATGGATTCTCGCATTAGCAAGCCCGATTGCGAACCAAAATCATCTGTACACTGACTCCAATCGATTGCGCCATCGTTGAACGTGATGGTTAGCTCGTCATCGTACAGGAAAACCGCGTTCACAAATATGTCGACAATCGTCTGCCTGTATGCCGGGTCGTCTACATCGCCATCTTTGAATTTGCTAATCCAAAATACGATTTGTTCCCGTGAAAGAGGTGGTTTCTCAAGTTTTTCACGGGCTATGGATATTTCGAGGTCTGCTTTCTTTTCCTCCAAGTCCGTCAATCGCTGTTTAACGGAAACAGTAGCGATGCCTTCTTCAATAGAATCTATCAAATTACCAATGCGCTTGTCAATATCGGCAAGTTGTTTTTGTAAAAATGGGATGACGGTGTTCTCCTGCTTCTGTAAGTCAACGATGGCATCTGCCAACCGCCCAATCACCTCATCAACAAGGATATGCTGGCGAGTCAACGTCACTACCAGTCGCTCTATCCAATCTTTCTTGACTGCTTTTTTATCGCAGGATTTTTTGTATAAGGCGTTACCGCACTTGTAATAATGATGCACCTTGCCCGTCTTGCTGGTGCCACCTGTACCAACCATCATCACGCCACACCTGCCGCAAAATAACTTTGTCGTGAGTATGTACTCGTCATCGGCCTTCTTGGCGGCGGGCTTGTGCTTGTTCTTTTCCATGCGCTCCTGAACCTTGTCGAAAATTTCTTGAGGCACGATGCGCGGCATGGTGTCGGGGATTATAGTTGTGCCGTAACGGTATTCACCCATGTAACGGCGATTTTTCAAAATTTTGTGGACGCTACTCTTGTTCATGTATTTATGTTTCATGTTGGCGAACACGCCGCGGTTGTTCATGGCTTCGCCGATTTCCTTCACCGTTTGCCCATCGGCGTAACGGGTAAAGATTTCAAGGACGAGCGGTGCGGTCAGCGGGTCAATTTCGTAGTAACGGTCAGCGTTGACTTTATAACCGAACGGAATCATACCGCCGTTAGCCTTGCCCTTGAGCGCGTTTTCCGTTTGTCCACGCTTTACCTTGACGCTGAGTTCAGCGGAATAATATTCGTTAATTCCTTCAAGTAATGATTCAAGAATGATGCCTTCCGGGCCTTCAGAGATGTTCTCTTTGGCGGACACAACCCTAACGCCGTTGCGTTTCAAGACAGCTCTGTACATAGCAGAATCACCACGGTTGCGCGCAAAGCGGTCGAGCTTCCATACAAGCACCACATCGAATTGTTTTTGTGCGCTGTCGGTAATCATTTTTTGAAATTCGGCGCGATTGTCCGTTCGTGCGGACACAGCGCGGTCAATATAGGTGCTGATGACAACCATGTTCTGCCGCTCGGCAAACTCTTTGCACTCGCGTAGCTGCCCTTCGATGGATTCCTCACGCTGTCCATCGCTGGAGTAACGGGCATAAATCGTAGTAAATAATTTGCCGTCGGGTCGCGGATTTTTAGTTGGGGTTTTCCTCTTGCTATTCACTACCATCACCCTCTGCCAGTTTGAAGATCATCTCTTTCAATTTCGCGTTCATTGGGGAGCGTGGGTCAAAGCAGGCTTCGATAAATTCTTTGTACTCCTCACCCTGTTCGATTTTCTTTTTGAGTATGTCAGGCTGATGTTTGTACTGTGTGCCTTGCGGTTTGTCCGTGCGCCCGAAGATGTAATCAAGGGACACATCGAAGTAATCAGCGTACCATAATAAAATCCTGTACCCTGCCTCCGCGTTGCCTAACTCAAAGCGGTTTATTGATGATGGGTTTGTGCCTGCCATCTCTGCTAATTTTGTTAGTGGAACACCAATGCTATCCCTCAATCCCTTTAACCTCTCGCCTACTGTTGCCATATCAGTTTTCTCCCTTCCCACAAGTTTATCTTAACCGGAATTGCTACGCAATTCTATCACGGTTCGGTGTGGCTGTCAATCCCAAACAGATATTGTCGCATTGCATAAATCGCAACACGTTTCCCTTGACAAAATACCCGAATCAGATAAGATATAAATAAGCGAGCGCAAACTCGGGTCGGAAACGACTTGACAGGCGGTCGCTATGTTGTTTTGTCAAATATTTTTTCAGAAAGGGGTCAACGCAAATGATTAAACGTGAAAAGTACGAACCGCCGGCTGACGCAATCAATGCGTTGGCTCGGTGCCTGTACCCGGCTATGGTCGCTTACTTCGAGAGCGATGATGGCCAACGTGAATTTGCCGAATGGCAAGCCGCGCAGGGGAAGGCAACTACACCAGCAGGGGAGGATGATGAACAGGTTGCCTAACGGCAACACGAAGGGGTGCCCATTCGGTCACCCCTTTGCTATATTTTTTTCTGTCGGTGGTTTTGAAAGGCAGTTAGCGGCAAGGCCGCGTAGCCGTCGCCGCAACGCGGCGGCGATTGCCGGGGTCTGGGTTGCGCCCAGCGAGCGAGCATGGGGGACGTGGAGTCCACCATGCACTGCTCGCGGGTTTTGTGAACGTCGCAAAATGCGACTTTTCGATTTGGCAAGCAGGGTTTCCGGCTCGCCGAAAACAGCCTGCGCTTGATAGAGTTGCACCCTATGACCCGCTCACCCGCCACAAAAATGTGTTGGGCGTTAAGCCCGCTTAGCGATCTGCTTTATTTATTCAACTTCCTTTTCTATAATCATCCGCATTTGAATGATTTCGCCTTGCTACCATCCGATTCCAGCGCATAATTTCATAATTGCGTGTCGAGTCGTAGTTGTCCATTATTATATCCCATTGTTTTGTAACACGAACACCGTCACCGTCTAAATCGTCACCTGCTTCGATAGTGAATAATTTCGTTTTTTCAAAATGCCAACGCCACCAATCTAATGAATGGAAATAATAAAAATCCGGCCACCATCCTTTTTCCAGTTCATCGGGTACTTTACCGACAAATTCCGTTTCCGGCCCCCAAGCGACAAGCCCAAATTGACCTTCCGCTCTAAGTAGATGTGCCATGTAATCAATCAAATAATTATCTGCCGTTCCATACATTTGAAAAGAATTTATACTTACAATAGCATCGAAAAAATCATTTGCATAAGGTAGTGCATGGGCTTCACCATGTATTGGATAAACCAAATTTTGCACACCTGCTTTACAAATGCGTTTCCAATTATCGGACGGACTTATCCACAAATCGTTGGCGAATACCGTAACGCCGAATTCCTTTGCAAGAAAAATCGAAGTAAGAGCTGCGCCACACCCCATGTCAAGCACACGCATCCCTGACTTCAAATTCATAATACGCGATAGAGACTCAATAAGCCATAAGCATTGACCACCCATTTTGTTTTCAAACATCCATTCCGGGTCGTATTTGGCCGCCAAAGGATATTTCTCGTCAATGAGCAAATTCATTTTTTCTTCGTGGGAAATCATTTACAGCCCTCCGTTTCTGCACAAATTAATGTAAATGCTTGTTCCATATTTTCAGCGGAATCAAGTGGGATTGTTATGAAATGACATTGCCGATATTTTTCACCTTCAAATTCATAAATCATGCAAGCGCGGCATTCATAACCTTGGCAGCGTGTACAATCATCGCACCTAAATTTTTCTTTTATATACTCCGGCATGTTGTCAATTATGTGCATATATTTTGTGCAATTTGGCAAAGCAATTCTTGCTAAAAATATATTGTCTTCTGATGGTTCATCCTTCCTATCCATCCTGACGATAAAACCGACTTCATCCAAAAAATTGAATCGTGCGCTCCTGCCGCCGGGAGTATTGTGATATTCTTCGTATTCATTGTTATATTCAATTGGAAAAGCGAATTTGCCTTTCATTTTTTCATAAAGCTGCATTGCAAGTTCACCCGATTTACCAATGGCGGCGCAGGTAAAATTTCGGAAGTTGGAATCATGCTCCGCGAACGGCATCAACATGGAGTCGATAGAGCAGTCAAAGATTTTTGCCAATGTCGGAAGCAATGCCGTTTCCGGTAATGTGTGTCCATTTTCCCATTTGCTGATTGCCTGTGCTGTTATTCCTAATTTCTCTGCTAATGCATCTTGTGTTAATTTGTTTTGCTTACGTAAATCAGCGATTCGATTCCCAACGCTAACATTATCCAGCATAAAATCCCTCCCGCGAAATAGTTATGGAAAAAATATTAGCAGAAAAGTATTCATCACACCATATAATAGAGGTTGTATATTTTTGAGAACTTAACTTGAAGTTAAGTTTATCATACAAGCCCTGTAAGCTCAACCTTCATTTTGCCTTCCTGCAATTCTAACAAAAAACAGCTTGGCGGTTATAAACCACCAAACTGTTCCAATGGGAACACCACAGCGAACGCCTCACCCACAAAGAACCATTTGATGGGGTTCGTATTTGTTCCTAATTCCGGAGATGAGGAGATTTGAACTCCTGCGCCGCTATTAACGACCTACACACTTTCCAGGCGTGCCTCTTAAACCACTTGAGTACATCTCCATAAAATGGCGGAACAAAACGGGGAGGATGAACCGCCATGAGAGAGAGTTTACAGCATTTTGTGTATTTGCGCAAGCCTTAAATACGATTGGCCTTGTTTACAAACCTGCCGCTGCTTGTATGTACCTTATTTTGCAGTGCGTAAACATATCACAAAAACTCGCTTACATTGCAAAGATCCAAGTCGAATGTCAAGCTTTGCCATAATATTTTCACCTATTCGTCAAAACAACCAACCCACCTATCGTCTCCCTCACCCATTTTGCAAAAAAGTTGCATTCCCCACCCCAAAACATTATAATGCTTGTAACAATCCACACTGTTACCTTGCAAAAGTCACTGCTTTGTCTGGAAACAGTACAACAAAAACGGAGGTATTTGAATGAGAGTTTATTCAGCAGACGAAATTCGCAACGTGGCAGTTATGGGACACAGTGGCTGCGGCAAAACATCTCTGATGGAAGCCATGCTGCATGTAACAAAGGTAACAACCCGCATGGGCCGTGTAGACGATGGCAACACCGTTTCCGACTACGATTCCGAAGAACAACGCCGCAAAGCCAGCATTAGCGCGTCCGTCATTCCCATCGAGTGGAACAATAGCAAAATCAACTTCATGGATACCCCCGGCTTTTTCGACTTTGTTGGTGCGGTAAAAGAAACTATTAGCGTTTCCGATGCAGCGTTGATTCTGGTTTCTGCAAAAAGCGGCGTGGAAGTTGGGACAGAGCTTGCGTGGGAAAACGCACTAGAGCTGCCACGTATTATTTTCGTAAACGGCATGGACGACGAAAATGCAGACTTTAACAAAGTTGTAGCAGATATGCGCGACCAATTTGGTCATACGGTTGCCCCTTTGCAAATTCCTTTCTCTGAAGGCGGCAAGGTCGTTGGGTATATAGACGCATTTACAGGCCAGGCATATAAATGGAACGGCGCAGAAACAACCGCTGTCGATACCCCATCCGACATGGTTAGCGCGTACGAAGAACATCACTCCTCCCTGCTAGAGGCTATTGCCGAAACAGACGAAACCTTGATGGAAAAATACTTTGGCGACGAGGAACTAACAGATGAAGAAAAAACACGCGGCCTGCGCAACGCAATAGCCAATGGCAGCCTTTGCCCTGTGCTATGCGGCACAGCCACAGGCAAAGATATGATTGGCGTTGCCGCAATGCTGGATATGCTCACAACCCTTGTGCCACCTGCAAGCGAGCTTACCCGCAAAATCCATGTTGTAAAAGACGGCGAAACCATCCCGCTGCCATGCTCTGCTGCAGGGCCTGTTTGCGCATTTGTGTTCAAGACAATCTCTGACCCTATCGTTGGGCGTTTTAGCCTGTTCCGCGTTTTCTCTGGCGTAGTGAAAAAAGATACACCGCTGTACAATACCAACCACGAGGTTCTAGAAAAATTCAGCCAAATGTTTGTGATGCGCGGCAAAGAGCGCATAGAAGTGCAGGAAATAAAAGAGGGCGACATTGGTGCGATACTGAAACTCGACACCACCAATACGGGCGACACCCTGGCCACCAAGGCCGACCCTATGAAAGTCGTACCTGCCACACTGCCAGAGTCGCTGTTCTCCCGCGCTATTGTGAGCAAGGGCAAAGGCGACGAGGACAAGATTGCCACATCTCTTGCAAAACTACTTTCCGAAGACAAGACAATTACACTGCATATAAATAAAGAAACAAAACAGACAATTTTGTCCGGCGTTGGTGAAGCGCAACTTGACGTTGTTATCAACCGTCTAAAATCCCGCTACAAGCTGGATGCAGAGCTTATCGAGCCGCTTGTACCGTATCGTGAAATGATCAAGACAAAGGTTAGCGTACAGGGCAAATTCAAAAAACAATCCGGTGGCAGCGGCCAGTATGGCGACGTACGCATGGACTTTGAGCCAAGCCACGACCTTACCACACCATATGTATTTGAAGAAACTGTTGTAGGTGGCTCTGTGCCAAAGCAATACTTCCCTGCAGTCGAAAAAGGCATACAAGAATGCGTAAAAGCAGGGCCTGTTGCAGCATACCCGGTTGTAGGACTCAAAGCACGCCTCACAGACGGTAGCTACCATGCGGTAGACTCTTCCGAACTTGCATTTAAGATGGCCGCAATATTGGCGTTCCGCGATGGCTTTATGAAGGCAAAACCAACGCTACTCGAGCCTATCATGAAGGTGATAGTTACAGTACCAGACGACTACACCGGCGATATCATGGGTGATATGAACAAACGCCGCGGCCGTATACTTGGTATGGAAAAAGTGGGCAAAAAGCAAGCCATCCAAGCCGAAGCACCGCATAGCGAAATGCTGAAATACGCGATAGAGCTACGCTCCATGACACAGGGACGCGGTAGTTTCTCGATGGAATTTGAGCGATATGACGAAGCACCAAGCGATGTGCAACAGAAGGTTATTGCTGCTAGGAAGAAGATTCTTGAGGAGATGCGCGATAAGGATTAGTTGCAGATATGTAATAGACTTCTCCGGAAACTTATTCATGCGCGTGAAAATGCTCCCTGATTCCAGGAAGGCGGTGTCTTGTCCGCCCAGGCGCGACATTTTCACGCATTTGCGACAGTTTCCGGAGAAGCCTAATATTTAAGGAGAGGATGGCGGGCTTAGTCCCTTGTCCTCTCCTTTTTGTATTCCCTACCCCTCATACACCGCAATTCCAGCCTGTGCAATAAGCACATCATCCTCACCCGCTACCCCACTAAAAGCACAAATACAATTTCCATCCCTACTCACAACTGCACCCGGCCAATGAGACTCGCACATAGCAACCGTACCCTCTTCTACACCGCTATCTTGCCCCGTACGGCGAGAGTAGGCTACCTTGCCCTGCACCACTCCATCAAAGCTTACACCATAAAACACAATTTTACCGTCCTGCACCTCTGGTGGAGTACTGGCTACACCAAATGCCTGGGTCATAACCTCCCAGCGGCCAGGGTATGTGCTACTTTTCACTTGCGCAGTAAAAACACCGCGCTTGCCATCTTTTTGGTATTGCTCGTTTGCATCAAAAATTTCCTGTGCCTTTGCTTCCATTGCATTCATGATTTTGTTTAAGTCCATTGTTATGCCTCCTAGAGGTTTTATTTGATAAACTTTTGCGAAATAAGAGTAAACCACACCAAAATGCTCCCTAATTCCGTAGCATTACGCGTATGTTCAGCAATTTCGCAAGATATCTAATGATATAGTCATATAACTGGAAAACCGTCCAGTTATATGACACAGCCAGCATACGCTGTCTGCCACACCTCCTTCGCTTCGTCGGTGCAGGGCGTTCACTGGAAATGAAAACATCTCAAGGCTTCGCCGTGGACTGTTTTCATTTCATTTCACTATAGCATATAAAATCACTTCTACATATGTCAAATTTCGTACATTTGCCAATGCCTTCACGTACCACTGCGATAAATTGCACAAACAAAGACGCAAAAATCTCAATTTCTACACGTTTTTTGGCAAAACATACATATCAACTCACCATAAACCTATGTCCAACACAAAAAATCCAACAAAAACCCGCAATGCAACCAGGTTGCAATATACAAGACATTGCTGTATAGTCCGTGATTAATACAGCGTTGCGCTTCAAAATTCACCTAAGACTAGTCAAAATATACACCGTAAACGGTTGCCTTCGGCAAACTGGTCTTAGACTTTTGTGTAGCAAAAGCGCAATGGACGCGTTCCTGGCTGCAGACGAAGCGTAGTTTAAGCCGTAAAGACCGATAAATTTTAGGGAGTGAGTGAAATGCTAAAACTCGAAAACGTAAGCTATCGCTATCGCAAAGGCAACCGTGATGTATTGCAGGGTGTAACTGCAGAATTTGAAAGCGGCAAGGTAAACGCCATAGTTGGCCCATCTGGCAGTGGCAAAACTACGCTCCTTTCCATCATGGCTGGCATGGATAAACCTCACGGCGGCTCTGTTTCTATCGCTGGGGAAGATTTAGCCAAAATGGATCTAAATCTATACCGCCGCGAGCGCATTGCAATGGTGTTTCAGGCATTCCACTTGTTCCCGTTACTTACCGCATTGGAAAATGTCTGCTACCCACTGGAAGCAAGCGGCGCAAAGCGTGCCGATGCAGAGAAAAAGGCTGAAGCACTCTTAGAATCTGTTGGCATAACCAGCGACAAATACGGCCGCTATCCGGCAAACCTCTCTGGCGGCGAGCAACAGCGCGTAGCCATTGCCCGCGCGCTAAGCGTTGGCGCAAAGGTTATACTTGCGGATGAACCAACTGGCAATCTTGACACAGCAAATAGCGAAGTAGTAGTGGATATATTAAAACAGCTCGCACATGAGCATGGATACTGCGTAGTAGTTGTTACACATAACCCAGAAATTGCTAACGAATCTGATAATGTCTTTAGAATGAAGGAAGGCGTATTGCGACGCGAAGAAGCAGCGTAAGATAACTGTCTATGCTCCTTGTAATGACAGACCCCATTTGGGCGACTCCACGCCCATTATTTACATACCAAAAAGGAGTCCTCACTCATGCGCAAACATATCCCTCTTAAATCCACAATACGCCAACCCATACGTACGCTCATTTTCTTGCTGATTGTAGCCCTTGCCTCATTTGGCTTTATCTCCCGTGCGGTAGAATACGTAATCATATCCCGCGAAATCAACCGCATCGAGCAGTTCTACCGCAGGACAGGCGCACTAATCCCAGTAGATGCTGTGGCGTTCGCCAATGTATACGAAGCTGCCAACCTATTGCGCGGCAGCCGCTATGTAGAGTTTGAAGACCGCCGCACAATAACACAAGCCATAATGCACGACATACCCAACGCCATGGGCGGGCATGACACTTTTGGACAGTCCTTTGTGCGCGGCACACAGCCATTTTCGGAATGGGGATTGTATGCTCACGACGCCATTGTAATTGTGGAAGTACGGCGTATACACACTGGCATGATAATTCTGCCACCACCACATGGCGACAGCCGCACCATGACCACAACAAAGTCACTAGCCTTAGAGGTTATTGATGTCCTACATGGGCAAGACAATTTTCACCGTATACGCCAGTACCAAGCCGTATTTGAAGTGGATACAGACGGCAACTCCATTGTTGATGATATGCAACAGGGCAGCTTTTATATGGTGCGTATGATAGAGCAGCGGTCATTTGACCCATCTTCGGTTGCGGTTGACTTCTTCCCGCTGTTTGACGACGTGTATTTCATAGATATATATGACGAAGACGCTATGCGCTACACCGCCGACCGACTGCTCGAAGAAAACGCCATACTAGACCAAAACACACACATGCTAATGGTAACAGGAACCCGGGACATGACCATGATGCCGCTTGTGCATTCTGGGCTGTTACAGCGTTTTCAGGGGAGGTTTATCGGTTATCAAGACTACTTGGACGCAAACCATGTAATAGTCGTACCTCAACGTATAGACAGTACTCGTCGAGATGCCCGGGTTGGCGAAACAATTACCCTAACCCTACGCGACATGCGCACATTCCTAGAAGGTTCGCCATACGACACATGGACGAATGAAGGCGAGCGGCGCAACCTGCCCGCAGGCTACTGGGTATCCATCCCTCGAGCATACGAAGGCGATTGGCAAAACTACCCCACAATACAAATTGAGGTAGAAGTTGTCGGCACATACACCCACGACATGGAAATGATGACACGCTGGTGGAGCATATGGGGCAGCTTCAAATACAACGAGGTATTTGTGCCTGCAAGCATTATCCCGGAAGGGTTTGGACTAGTAGATGCGCATATTGTAAGCGGGCAGTACAGCTTTGCACTACGCGCACCAGATATGGATGTAGCCTTCCGTAGCGCATATGGTTATGAGCTAGAGCAACTCGGCTTTTCTGTGCAGTTCTATGGCGAAGACCCGTCCAATTTCCTAATGTCCGTCTTGCCTATACGCAACTCTATTCTAGTGAACCTGTTGCTATTTGCAGCCGTTTTGTCTCTCGCACTTATACTCACAGTATTTTTGTACCTACGGCAGAGATATAAGGAATTTGCAATATTGCGCGCACTGGGTACTAGCGGCGGCTTTACAACATGGCAGGTTCTTGTGCCAGTTTTGTTGCTTTGGATACCTGTGGCGGTTGTGGCAGCCATTGGAGGCTGGTATTTTGCATTCAACCAAGTATTGGACAACCTGCGTATTGTTGCAGAGCTTGACTTGCTAACGGATGCTGCCGAGCTTGCGCCGGTGCGCAATGTGCTAGAGCAACTACGCTACGAAGCCGAGCAAGCCCTTGTACGCCAGACACCTTCGCTTGATATCACGTACCTTGTGCGGTTGTGTGCCGGGCTTGCTGCCGCATGGTTTGCCGCTGTACTAGTTGGCACTGTGCTTTTTGCGCGGCGCAGTATGATTTCGCTACTACAGAGCGCGAACGGCGGTGGCGTGGTGGTGCGTACGTTAAAAGATACCGAGCCTCCTGCTGTAGTAAAACTAACCAATTTTGCAGACGCATTGCTTATCAAACCCACACAGCGTTCTTTTGGCAAGCTCAAATCATCGGTCAAACATCACTCTCGTCATATCTTGCGCGCACCTATCAAAACACTACTGGTGCTGGCTATGGCGTTCCTATTTATTGTCTCACTTGGCTGGCTAGATCGTACAATTGAGTTTACGCAGCAGGAGGTAGATCGCCTGTACGCCACCACTATTATCACCGGGGAGCTGTTGGATAACAACAATAACATCCCCATTCACAGTGTAGAAAGACTGATGGCACACGAGTTTGTCGAAAATGTGTACCTCGAGGCCATTGCATGGCACAACATCTTCCCAATAACCGAACTGGATGAAAAAGATGAAAACACCATTGAAGTCGATATAGACAGCCTGTCCATTGGGTGGACGAACTTCCGCTTTATATCCTGCTGGGATACATTTGTGCAGGACGCAAACCGCCCCGCAGTGTTTGGCATGGGCGAGACAGAGGAATTTACTGTAGAGTTTATACCCAACTTTGACCCAGCAAGCTTGACGCAAGGCTGGCGCGAAATAGACTGGACACAACTAAACGGCACGCCGCCCGCCCTTGTTATGCCCGTACCAATAGTGGTACATGAAACCCTGCTCTCACGCCACTACTTGCTAACGCATGGCGAATATGGCCTTATGGTGCGGTACACACTAGATGAAGAGGGCTACCATGTGCCATATGAGCTATCCCTCGGCGATGAAGTTAATATACATGTCGGGCATGTACGGGCGCATTGGCTGCAAACGGAGGATAACGACTGGGTCAATACGCAACTTGTGCCAGCACGTATTGTTGGCGTGTATCGTGGCGGTCACCCACAGGTGGCATATCGCTTCCGTTCTCCACTGGTTATTGTTGGTGACCCGCATTTGTTTATGTTTTACTCTGTACGCTTTACCATTGCACAGGAGCATGTGGCTAACCTGCAGGGCTTTGTGCGGGAAATGGAAGGGATACTCACCTACAACCACAACTACCTCTGGACAGACTCTTTTGGCAACACCCAATCGACTATCGAGCGTTACAGACATGATGTATGGCTTAACGATGCTGAGTTTAACCGCGTGGTTATACCGCTAGAGGAGAACCTGTACCTGTTGCGCCTGTTGTACCCAATAGCGCGAGCTATGAGCTTTGTACTAGGCCTCGGGCTGTCATTGCTGCTGATGCTGCAAAACGCCAAAAATGTTGCGATACTGCGAGTACTTGGCTCCCCGGGGTACAAGACACGGTTTAACCTCTGTGCAGAGCAACTTGCAGTTTGTGTACTTGGTGCTGCCACAGGGTTTGGTGTGGTGTTATTGCTTGGAGTTGGTGTGGTAACTGCCGGAGTTTTGCTTAGTATATATATTGCAGGTACTACTGTTGGTACAATAATAGGCATTTGGGTTATTAGCAATAAAACTCCGCTGGAGTTGTTGCAAGTGCGGGAGTAAGCTAGATTGATATTTTGCCGTAATTGGGTGCAATAAGGTGGAAGAAAAGACCTGCCTCTCCACATATAACGCCCTCCAGAAGGGGGCTATACGCCCTCACATCCATGACAATTGTCAAGTAAAGGAGTACCCATCATGCGCAAGCAAGTCCCATTCAAGGCGGTTATACGCCAACCAGTCCGTACCCTTATCTTTGTACTGCTCGTTGGCCTAGCATCATTCGGTTTTATTTCACGTGCGGTGGAATATGCAATATTATCCCGCGAAATGGACCGCATCGAGCAATTTTATCGCACAACAGGTACGCTTGTGCCGCTGGATGCGACACTTGGTAACAATGTATACCAGGCGTCTCAAATTGTAAGTGGCAGCCCCTATGTTTTGTTTGAAGACAGGCGTACAATAACGCAAGCCGTAACAGACGACATACTAAACGCCGTACACCGCCACCAAACAATTGGTGGCAACGCGACAACACGTGGCCAACAAATGTACAGCTATAAAGGGTTGGACATTTTTGACACCATTGCCATAATTGAAGCAGACCGCGTTAATATGCGCCAATCAACCATACCGCCACCACTTGGTGACGGGCGTATGCGCCTTGCTATGGGGCTTACGTTTCGTGTTGTAGAAGTGGTGTATGGCCAACCGAATGCGTTTAACGAGGTGCGGCAGTACTTGGCAATGTTTGAGATAGACGAAGACGGCAATTCAATTGTTGACAATGTGCAGCAAGGTGGTTTGTACTTGGTGCGTATCATCCAACAATCAGACCATTTAACAAACACAGCGGCAGACGTTTTTCCTTTGTTTGACGATGTTTACTTTGTAGACGCTACAGACGAAAACGCGCTAGCCGCCGCGTTTGCCGCCATGCAAGAAGACACCATACGCATGAACGAAAACAACCATATGCTAATGCTAACAGGCACGAAAGACATGACCACAATGCCGTTTGTACTCTCTGGCGTGGTTGAACGCGTGCAAGGGCGTTTTATAGGTTACGAAGACTATGAAAATAGCAACCATGTTATTGTAATACCACAGCGCATGGAGGGTATACGTGCAAACGCAAGGATAGGGGATACAATAACACTTACCTTGCGAGACATGCGCACATTTGTGGACGGTGCGCCAATGCCGCCGTATTACCATGCAATAAACAATATCATACCCGACGGGGCGTATGCCCATTGGCGTAACATGCCTGCAGGGTATTGGGTAAGCATACCGCAAAACTACCCGGGCGACTGGCAGAGTTACCCGACCATACAAATTGAAGTAGAAATTGTTGGTACGTACCAAGTACACGATAGGTGGAACTTGCCGCGCTGGGCGCACATACGCAATAGCTTCCAACACCTGGAGAGCTTTGTGCCTGCAAGCATAATCCCTGACGGGTTTGGTATTGTAGATGCGCACATTGTCTCTGGCGCGTACAGTTTTGTGCTAAACTCGCCAGGCGACGATATACCGTTTATGGCTGCCCATGCAGAGGAACTTTTGGCGTTGGGGTTTGCCGTACAGTTTTTTGGCGAAGATGCTGCCAACTTTCTAAACTCTGCCGTGCCGATACGCAACGCAATACGCATCAATTTGATATTGTTTGTAAATGTGCTGGCGTTGGCATTGGTGCTAACTGTGTTTTTGTACCTTAGGGCAAGGTATAAAGAGTTTGCAATTTTGCGCGCTTTGGGTGTACCTGGCGGCAACGCAATTTGGCAGGTAGTTGTGCCGGTTGTGGTGTTTTGGTTGCCGGTTGTTGTTGCGGCAAGCATTGGCGCATGGTTTTTTGCCATGCAACAAGCAGCAAGCAATTTAGAGTTGCTTGCTGGGTTTAGGCTTACAGACTTTACAGAGCCCACTGTAGTACGCAACATTTTACAACAACTGCGCTACGAGGCAGAAATGACAGAATTGTTTGTTGTGCCACAACTGAGCCTTTTGTACCTTGTTTGGTTGTGTGTTGGTTTGGCAGCTGTGTGGGTTGCGACTGTATTGGTTGGTGCTGCGCTGTTTGCGCGCAAGTCTATGGTGTCTTTGTTGCAGGGCGTAAACGGTGCTGTGCGGCAAATACGTGACGTTGGTGGTGTTGTGCCAACAAACATTAAACTTACAAACATACGCGATATATTGCTTATTCTGCCCGTGTGCCGCACATCTGCCGCTATAAAGTCTGCATTGCGACATCACTGGCGGCATATACGCCGCGCACCGATAAAGTATGCGTTGGTTGTTGGGCTTGCTTTGTTCTTTATACTTGCACTTGGCTGGCTAAACAGGACTATAACCGTTACAGAGCAAGAGATAGACAGGTTGTACGAAACTACGGTTATCACAGGCGAAGTAATTGACCCTACAGCTGGGGTAGATGCAGCTTTGTGGGGGCATAGCATTTCGCCTGGCAGTATAGAAAGGCTTTTGGCCAGCGACTTTGTAGATAGTGTATATCTCACATCGTTACAACAAACGGTTTTGCTTGTGCCTTTGCCAGAAGATGCACCAGAAGACAAACGCGAAACGCACCGTTACGACGACTTTAATTTTGGCAAGTCTATTTCTTGTTGGGACACATTTTACTACCAGGCCACGCGCCCTGCCGCTTTTGGCATAGCCCTGTCTAGCGACTTCGAGATTGAGTTTATGCCTGGTTTCGACCCGCAAACATTTACAGAGCAAAGTGCAGGGGCACATGGGTTTGATATACTGGAAGAGCTTGGCATAGAACTGACAGAAAACCTGCAGCTTGTTGTTATAACGCGTAGTGTAGGTACGACGTGGTTACAGCGACACGCAATTGTAGAAACAATGCCAGACGGCACAGTGCAAACAACCTTTTTGGAAGATATACGCCCAGAGCTGCCAGCTATCCAAATTATTGTACACGAGTCTTTGTTGTACAGCCCGTTTTGGGCAGACACATCACATGCCTACGTATACTTTGATGGAGATTTTTGGCCAGTAAGCAGCAACACAATGTATTACCAACTGGACGAAAACTATAACCATGTTTTGCATCCCATGGCCTTGGGAGACTATGTATACATTGGGCACGGTTTCAACTTCATGTCTGGCATGGGTGGCCTAAATATTGACCTAAGCAATATAAGGCGTGCGCAAATTGTTGGCGTGTACAGTGGCGGCCACCCAGGTGTAACGTACCGTGCCGGGCAAGGGCTTATTATACTAGGCGTGAATACAGCATTCAATTATTCTACCGCTACATTTACTATAAACCAAGACAAACTGCGCGATTTGCATGGCTTTACAGAGTACATGAACGATATTTTAACCTACGTGATATCGCATTCGCACACAGACCCGTTTACAGGGCTTACGCAGTACTGGTCTGAGTCGTTTTTGCACAATGTGGTACTAAACGACACAGAGTTCCGTGCCGTTATTATCCCGCTGGAAGAGAACTTGAACTTGCTGCGCATTTTGTACCCAGTGGCAATTGTACTCAGTTTTATTTTGGCTCTGGGCTTGTCTTTGCTGCTTATGTTGCACAATGCTAAAATTGTGGCAATCCTGCGTGTACTTGGTGCGCCGCGGCATAAAACACGGTTTAACCTTGGCGCGGAGCAATTTGTAGTATGTATTGCCGGGGTTGCAATTGGGCTACTAGGTGTACTTGTTATGGGTGTAGGTTTCACTACTGCTATGATGCTTGTTGGCGTTTATCTTGCCGGCGCAGCTATTGGGACAATAACCGGGGTGTTGGTGATAAGCTATAAAACCCCTCTTGAGTTGCTGCAAGTGCGTGAGTAATTGCCTCTCCGTTATTCTAAGCTTAACTTGCAATGGCAACTACGGAACTTTTCCGCATCGCTTGCGTTTCATCAGGTGTAAGCAACTAAATTTATTTATCAGACTTCTTGCTAAGCAAGAAGCCTTGGGAGAGAGGTTCAAAAAAATGACAAGAAAAACAAAAGCCATCACCGCCATCCTTATGGCAGCGATCCTAGCACTTGGTACAATCACAGTATTCGCGCTAGACTATGAAGTGCCGGAAAATGCAGCAGAAGTTACAGCACGCTTTACAGTAGTAACTGACGAAGAGCTTGACCAAGTCGGCGACGAATTTGACATGGTAAGCGATTGTGGCGAAATGACCATTAGCGTTGACGCATACACATTGATCTACTTCGAAGATTATGTGCCACTCAGCGACGAATGCGACGGCATGACACAAATGGCGCGTGAAGTGCTTTTTGGCCGTACAATGGCAGAAGTGCTTAACAACCGCAACCTGCGTGTATTGTACATCGTAAACGGTGACGAGCATGAAGTAGTGAGCATTAAAATCCTGTTCGAGACTGCTATTCATTTGCCAATTGATATTGAAAATGGCTACATCGGCATCATGCCACTGCCGGAATACATTGACGTGGAGGAAGTCTATTTCGGGCTGCTGTTACCTCCTCCAATAACGCCTGTGTTTGAGACAGACGACGAAGGCTACATTCCTATTGTAACCTTGCCAACAGAAATAGAGTATTTTGGCGCACCGCCACTTATTGGGGAAATTGTAGTAAACGGCGAAATACTGAAAGACACTCCTGCACCATTTTGGTGCAACGAAAATGGCGTGGTAATGATACCGCTGCGCGTTGTCGCAACTGCGCTGGAATTTGACCTCGCATGGAACGGTGATTTGCAAAGCATACAAATTGGTGTTGCAAGGCACATCTGGATTGGCAGTACGGAGGCTCATGTCGGGCGCATGGCACCACTGGAGCTGTCTGCAGCACCAGTGCTTATTGACGGTATAACTTTTGTACCGCTGGATTTCTTCCAACTTGTGCTTGCGCAAACCGCATATGTGTTTGAAGGACAAGTGATTGTTGAGAGTGAAAGTGATATGTACTAAAAATTGAATTGTTGAATGCAATACCCCTGAAAAAACCTGCTAAATAAAGCAGGTTTTTTCTATCCTTCCAGCAACATTTCTGGTATAATTACATACGTGCCATTATTTGCAAAACCCGACAGGAGACGAAGACATAAAATGAATGAATCACAAAACTCACGTATAAAGGGCATAGATATAGCCGATGAAATGAGAAGCTCCTACCTAGACTACTCCATGAGCGTTATAGTATCCCGCGCACTGCCAGACGTACGCGACGGGCTAAAGCCTGTACACCGCCGCATCCTCTACTCCATGAGCGAGTTAAACCTTGAACCAACCAAGGGATATAAAAAATCCGCACGTATCACCGGCGACACCATGGGTAAGTATCACCCACATGGCGATTCGTCCATTTATGATGCAATGGTGCGTATGGCGCAGGACTTCTCTATGCGATACATGCTAGTAGATGGGCATGGCAACTTTGGCAGCATGGACGGTGACGGCGCGGCAGCACCAAGATACACAGAGGCTCGTCTCTCGCGCCTTTCTATGGAAATGCTGGCGGACATAGACAAAGAAACCGTAGACTTTGTTCCAAACTATGACGAAGAGTTTACCGAGCCATCTGTCCTTCCCGCTCGTTTTCCAAACCTTCTGGTAAACGGCTCTTCTGGCATTGCTGTAGGTATGAGTACCAATATCCCCCCGCACAACTTGACCGATGTTATTTCCGCAGTACTTTTCCGCATAGCAGATATTCAGGCAAGCCGTGAAACGGATATTAACGACCTTATTGACATTGTAAAAGCACCAGACTACCCC
>Ga0123355_10004587_pt1 | contig 20084 bp, 19 predicted proteins | sample TergutEmb28metaG_3_FD_89872 | JGI IMG/M metagenome (GOLD analysis project Ga0123355, IMG submission 89872) | Embiratermes neotenicus P1 segment gut microbial communities from Petit-Saut dam, French Guiana - Emb289 P1 | ecosystem: Host-associated > Arthropoda: Insects > Digestive system > Gut ...
ACTGGGCAACACAACAGGAACAACCTTCATCGTGCCTCCCGAAATACGAATTTTTGTAACTTCAGAAGGTCGCGCTGTAAGCCCCAAAGTCCTTGCTAATTTAAGCGTTATAACCGTGTTTGGTGAACCAGTGTCAAGTAAAATCGTTTGCCGAAGATTATCAGTCAACCAACAAGGAAAGAAAATTCGCCTCATGTCGTTTTCTAGCTTTATCGGATTTTTTAGATTCAGCATACAGCAACTCCTTCTCGTGAGGTTTCATTGTGAGTATCATGTATGTTTCGCCATAGGTTTGGGGGCATAAGCTATATTGATACTCAAACAATTCCTCGTAATCTTCGTCAGGGATTGTTTCCGTGGCTACAACATACCCTGCTTGTGGGGCATGGAACTCAACTTCGCAATTCGCTAACACCACGCGGTAGGGGTAGAATTTCTCCATTACCTCGTCCACCGTCATGTACTCTGGGGTATCAAATATTTTTATCACTTTGCATCGCTCCTTTGGGTTGTGGCTTTATTATGCGGGTTTACGATTGCGCGTGTCAAATAAAGTTGACTGGTTCTTTTAAAATTCCACTCAACCAAAGGCACAAATGAAAAAGTTTTTTGGAGAGGGGGAATTGGAGGGAGACCCTTTTCTTCTCACACTTCTTTCGCTTCGCATTAGGAAATATGACTAGAAAAGGTTCTTCCCCCAAGGTCTTAAATCTCTTGACTTTAAAATCTTTAAAATTTTTTCACAAAGGGGTTTACATATGCGCGATTTCATGGTACTAATCGGCGAATTGATGTTTGTTGCTGCGTTGCAGGTTATTGTTAATGCCATTTTGGATGAAGGGGGTCAAAAAAGGGTAATTACGGTGGTTAATATCGCCTGTGTTTTAATTAGCTATTTCTTATTGGTGAGATATGTGTATAATCATCTAATTGGAGATTTATCTGCTTTGGTAAATTTATATTTTTGATTATGGAGGTTTTTGGCAATGGAGAAGAACAGAATTAAAACGTTGAACTTTGTAACAGGGCTGGCGCGTCTGTTGGCGGAGCATACGCAACTGTCGGAAGACGCGCTGATGATGGCAGTGGAAACGCCGCCCGATTCAAAAATGGGTCATTTTGCGTTCCCATGTTTCGAGCTGGCAAAAACGTGGAAGAAAGCCCCGCCAATGATTGCAGCAGAACTAGCAGCAAAAATTGACGCAACAAAACCAGGCTGGTTGGGACAAGCCATAGCCACTGGCCCGTATGTAAATTTCTTTTTAGACCGCACAGCGTTTGCAACAGCAGTATTGCTGGAAGTTCTTGAAGCGGGCGCGGAATACGGCGCAAGCGACGAGGGCGAGGGTAAATCCGTTTTGATAGACTTCTCTTCGCCCAATATTGCGAAGCATTTTCATATCGGACATTTGGGAACCACCATTATCGGAAAAGTTTTGGACAACATCTATAGATTTCTTGGATACGAAGTTACAGGAATCAACCACCTCGGCGACTGGGGAACTCAGTTCGGCAAGCTAATAACAGCCTATTTGAAATGGGGCAGTGAAGAAGAAATTATCAAAACAGAAATAGATGGCCTAGTAAAACTATACGTTAAATTCCACGAAGAAGCCGACAACGACCCATCATTAAACGACCAAGCCCGCGAATGGGTAGTAAAAATGCAAAACGGCGACGAAGAAGGTCTGCGTATATGGAAATGGTTCTGCGAAATAAGCATGAACGAGTTTGACAGAATCTACGACCGCTTGGGCATTACATTCGACCTGTTCCGCGGCGAAAGCTACTATTCAGGAAAACTAGCCGATGACGTAGCCGAATCCCTAGCCGCAAAAGGTCTGCTACAAGAAAGTGGAGGCGCGCAAATTGTAGACCTAGAAGAATGGAAAATGGCACCCTGCATGATTCTGCGCAAAGACGGCGGTACATTATACCCCACCCGCGACATAGCCGCCGCTATCGACAGATACGAAACATTCAAATTCGACAAATGCCTTTATGTAACAGGTAACGAACAAAGCCTACACTTCGCCCAATGGTTCAAAGTAGTAGAACTAATGGGCTACCCATGGGCAGAAGGATTAGAACATGTGCCCTACGGAATGTACCTATTTGAAGGCGGCAAACTATCCACAAGGCGCGGCGATGTAATAAAAATAGAAGACCTACTAGAGGAAACCGTAGCAAAAACACTAGCAATAATCAACGAGAAAAACCCCAACCTATCCAACAAAGAACATGTAGCCGAACAAGTTGGCATAGGCGCATTAAAATTTAACAAACTGTACAATTCCCGCATCAAAGACACGGTGTTTAACTGGGACAGAATGCTAAACTTCGAGGGCGAAACAGGCCCATACGTGCAATACACACACGCAAGGGCATGTAGCGTAATAAGAAAAGCCTTACGAGAAGACAGCAACCTAGATTTCGGAACAATGGGGCTTGCAATGATTTCGGGCGCGACATTCGACCCAAGCCTACTAGCCGACGACGAACCTTTCGAGGTACTACGCATGATTCACGATTTCCCAACAAAAGTAAGAGATTCCGCCGAAAAATACGAACCTTTCATAATAGCAAGGCAGCTAGTAGCCGTTGCCCAAGCATACAACGCCTTCTACCACAAACACCAAATCCTAGTAGACCACGAACCAACGCGCCGCGCAAGGTTAGTGCTAACCTCCGCAGTGCGTCAGGTTCTAAAAACAGGTTTGTCACTGTTGGGAATCTCCGCGCCAGTTGTTATGTAATTTAAAAGATAACTTCGAGATATTTAAAACTTGACAAACAATGCGCTATATGATAATTTTGTGTCGTCTTTTGTATACCATACCAAAAGCCATTCGGTCGTTACAATAAGGTAATCAGACCGTGCAGCTCTAACGCTCTGCTTACTAAGCAGGGCGTTATCTGTTTTTGTGGGGTTTTATTCAACGAGAAGGAGCAAGAGTATGCGCTATAATATCGGCTTAGACATAGGGATTTCATCGGTAGGTTTTGCTGTAATGGAACTTGACAAAGATGACACCCCAATACGCATTGCAAAAATAGGCTCACGTATTTTTGATGCCGCAGAAAACCCAAAAGATGGTGCATCGCTTGCATTACCGCGCAGAGAAGCGCGTGGAATGCGCCGTAGAATAAGGCGCAAACGCTACCGTAAAGAACGCATTCGCAAATTACTTGTCGAAAAAGAAATACTTACCCAATTGCAATTGGAAACTTTGTATGCGCAAAGCATTTCAGATATTTACGAACTTAGGTGCGATGCATTACAACGCTGTCTTACGCAAGAAGAATTAGCCAGAATCATGCTTCATCTCGCCCAACGCAGAGGCTTTTCGTCAAATAGAAGAACCGATAATGATGACAATGAAGCAGGAAAAATGAAAACGGAAATAGGTAAAAACACCGCGCTAATGTCGGAAAAAGGATACCGTACAGTAGGAGAAATGCTGTACAACGACGAGCGATACAACGAGCGCAAACGCAATAAATCGGATTATCTAAATGTTGTAACGCGTGACATGGTACTTAGCGAAGCCCGCATTATTTTTTCAACACAAAGGGAATTTGGCAACGCATTTTGCATAGACAGCATAGAGGAACAATACCTCGAAATTCTTTCAAGCCAGCGCGCTTTTGACGAAGGGCCAGGGAAAGGTCATGCGAAATCTCCAAGCCCATATGCGGGTAATTTAATTGAAAACATGGTGGGTTTTTGTCTCTTTGAATCAGAAAAACGTGCCGCAAAAGCCACATACTCTTTTGAGCGTTTCAATTTGCTTCAAAAGATAAATAATATCCGAATTGAAGATAGAGGGTATGCATTTCCATTAACCAACGAACAACGTATATGCATCATTAGCGAGGCGCATAAAACCGCGAAACTGGATTTTAGCAAACTTCGCAAATTGCTTAACTTGCCAGAAAGTCAAAAATTCAACACAGTAAGATACTCCCGCGATTCGGATATACACACCGACGAAGGGAAAGTTAAATTTAATCATCTTCCTGCGTATCACGATATGCGAAAAGCATTAGAACGCGTTTCAAAAAATCGAATTACTTCAATTTCAACCGCGCAAAGAAATTCTATCGGTCAAATTTTTTCTATGTACAAAGGCGAAGATAAAATAAAATTTGCATTAGCGGAAGCGGGAATAGACCCCTTAGATATTGATACCCTTGTAAGTAATTTGGGAACTTTCCGAAAATTCGGACACTTGTCTGCAAAAGCCATAGACAAAATACTCCCCTTCTTAGAACAGGGATTAACCTATGATAAAGCATGTGCAGAAGCGGGGTACAACTTCAAAGAACACAACAACACTGAAAAAGGCAAACTTATTTCGCTAAAGCATTTGGCGGAAGAATCAGAAAACACCATCACAAGCCCAGTAGTGCGGCGGGCATTATCGCAATGCGCAAAGGTAATTAACGCCATTATCCGCGAAATGGGTGAAAGTCCAGTGTTTATTAACATAGAACTTGCACGGGAAATGGCAAAGAATTTCCAAGAGCGCGGAAAACAAGAGAAATCCATGCTAGAAAATAACGCCCGCAATGAACGTATAAAACAACGTCTTCAAAGCGAGTTTGGGCTAATAAACCCCACAGGGCAGGATATTGTCAAGCTAAAACTATACGAAGAGCAAAGCGGAATATGCCCATACTCAATCACCCAAATGGACATCTCGCGTTTGTTTGAGTACGGTTATGCGGAAATAGACCATATCGTGCCACGCAGTATATCTTACAACGATACCCATGCAAACAAAATACTTGCGCTTGGGCATGAACAGCAGAAAAAAGGAAACCGCCTTCCGCTGGAATACCTCACGGGTAAAAATCAAGAAGATTTTAGAGTATGGGTGAACAGTTCCCATTTACGCGGAGAGAAGAAAAAACGATTACTTAAAGAAGCCATAACCGAAGACGAAAGAAAAGAATTTAAAGATAGAGCCTTAAACGACACCCGAACCATGTCACGCTTTCTATTTAATTATTTATCTGACTATCTTTTGTTCGCGCCTTTCTTGTCGGGGCGAAAGCGTCATATAACGGCAGTAAATGGCAGTACAACGTACACGCTTCGTAAGCGTTGGGGCTTAGTAAAACTACGCGAAGACGGCGATTTACACCATGCGGCAGATGCAGCAATTATAGCCTGCACAACACAAAAAATGATTAACGAAATAAGCAATCACTACGCCCACAACGAAAAGCGTTACATGGACACCAGCAAAGACCCAAGAGGTGAAACTGCCGAACGCTTTCCGCAACCATACCCATACTTCCGAGAAGAACTAATGGCAAGGCTTGCCCCAACCAAAGAAAAACTAGATATAGCAATGGGGCAATTAAACCCCATGCCATACCCAGAAAACGAATTAGCCGCATTAAAACCAGTTTTCGTATCGCGTATGCCCTCCAGAAAAGCAGGTGGTGCAGCACACAAAGAAACAATAAAGGGTATAACAGACAGCGGCGAACAAGTAAAAAAAGTTCCATTGACCGCATTAAGACTGGATAAAAACAACAAAATAGCAGGTTATCAACGCACCGCAGGTAACGGGTTACTTTACGATGCGTTAAAGGCACGATTAATCGCGTATGATGGAAAAGGTGACAAAGCATTTGCCGAAGACTTCTATATGCCAAACAGGGACGAAAAGCATAAGCGTGTTGTAAAAACCGTCAAAGTGCTGGAAAAAAGCACGTTAAATGTGCGACTTCGCGACCCGCAAGGTCGAGTTAAAGCCAGCGCAGACCACGATAGCATGGTAAGAGTTGACGTTTTTCATATTAAAAACGACGGCTATTATCTCGTTCCAATCTATGTAGCCGATACAATAAAGCCCAAATTGCCCCGTAAAGCGATTGTTGCAAATAAGCCATACGAACTTTGGAAAGAAATGAGTGATGACGATTTTATTTTTTCACTTTACCCAAATGACGTTGTGTTTGTAAAACAAAAGAAACACTTGGAGTTGAAGAAATCTCGCAAGGAAAGTAGTTTGCCTGCAACAAAATCATACGAGGATATATATGCATACTATAAGGGTACTAACATTGCGACGGGTGCAATTACAATCATAAATCATGATAATAGTTATACCAAAGAAAGCCTTGGCGTTAAAACCCTGTTATTGCTTGAAAAATGTCAGGTGGATGTATTAGGCAATATCACAAAAGTATCGCGTGAGCAAAGACAAGATTTTTCTAAGAGGGGTTAATATCATGGCATACCGAAATATTATTGTGGAAAGCGAAGCCACATTAACCCTTAAAAACAAGCAAATGCGCATAAAAACGGAACAAGTTGATACAACTGAACCAATTGAAGACATAAGCACACTTCTTGTGGAAAACAGAAGAAGCGTGCTTAGTGTTGCATTGCTTAGTGCGTTAGCACAAAATGGTTCGGTGGTATTTATATGTGACGAGTTTCATATGCCATGTGCTGTACTTGAGCCATATTTGCAACACTCGCGCCAACATGAAGTAACAAAAAATCAACTCACGCTTACTGCGCCTGCAAAAAAACAACTTTGGAAACAGATTATTGCCGCAAAAATCAGAAATCAAGCAAAATGTCTTTCTTTATGTAATCATGCAGATACCGTCTTTGAAGTCACACAAAAACTTGAAAAAATGGCGAATCAAGTTCGTTCTGGTGACGAAGGGCATTCCGAAGGACATGCCGCTGCCTTGTATTTTCCAGCATTGTTTGGCAGTGGATATTTAAGGAGCAATGACTCCGATTATAGGAATGCGTGGTTAAATTACGGATATGCTATTTTGCGTGGGTGTATTGCCCGCATGTTATGCGTGTATGGATTTTTTCCGTTATATGGCATAAAACACCATTCATCACTAAACCAGTTTAACCTAGCTGATGACTTCATCGAACCATTCCGCCCCATAGTGGATTTATTCACCATTCAAAACGCATTACAAGAAACAGGATTATCACCACAAAACAAACGGCAAATTGCAAATCTGTTAAATTATGACATTTGCGTAGCTGGAAATATGTATGCACTTTCATACGCAATTGAACGAACGATAAAAAGTTTCTCTGCTGTATGCGCAGGAAATCGTAAAGATTTGCTGTTGCCTGAACTTGTACCACTAAATCAACATTCATATGAATAAGTTTATGCGAATACTCGTATTTTTCGACTTGCCAGTTAAAACAAAAGCCGAACGCAAGGTAGCAACAAAATTCCGTAATTTTTTGCTCAAAGACGGCTATCATATGTTACAATTCTCTATATATGCAAGAGTTTGCAATGGTACTGATGCCGTAGAAAAACACAAAAAGCGTTTGTACAACTCTGTACCCGATAACGGCTCTATAAGAATGCTGGTAATCACAGAAAAGCAATACCAAAGTATCGAGATTCTAGTAGGCAATCTAAAAGAAGCCGATAGAAATTTTGCATACGAGCAACTAACCCTTTACTAAATCGAAAAAAACACTCTAATTTCACAAAAAAATTCCATTCTTGCGCCAAATAATAACCCCCTCAAAACGCAGTCAAGCATTGAAAACACTGCGTTTTGAGGGGGACTATTATACCATACCAAAAACCATTCGGGGGCTACAACTTCGACAGTTTCGATGATGAATTTGACCGAATTATACCATACCAAAAACCATTCGGGGGCTACAACGACGGCAATTGCCCACATTATTCTGAGTGTATTATACCATACCAAAAACCATTCGAGTATAGCATACTTGCTTTGCGAATTTGAGCATGTCATAATAACTCAATCGTTTTGTTTGGGGTGTTAATCATGGATATATTTGCTGAGATTGAAATGGAAATTCCTGCGTCACAAGAAGGAGTCGTTACAGCCCCGCAAGGGCAAGTGATAAGCCCTACTGCGCCCGACCCAATTCGCCAGCGGTTTTACGACATGCGCGGCATGGCACCTGACAACCCATTCTCATGGAATGAATCTCGTTTATTTTATAAGCAAGCAAAGTTTATGGAAGATTTCGCTGATGATTACGAAGGTTATGAAGAGTTTAATATGCAGTATCCGTGTTTTCAGCGAATGGGATATGAACAGCTTCGCACGTATTTCACATGGCGAACCAAGGTGCGGCGCGGGGAGTTCTTGCATATAGACCTATCCTACATTTTTTTATATGTATACGAACTTCTTTCGTGTATCGGCACAACCAGCCCCGCGCAGGCATTGGAGGGGCTTATTGTGTTGCGCGACGTTTACGCCGAACAATTCCCAGCAATAAACAAATTTCTGCCTACATGGTTAAGCGACTTCCATATATATTACGAACTACCGCATAGTTTTCAGCAATTCGCAGAAGCGCACAACATGCGAGACTTTTACAGCGACACACTTCTCTTTGACGGAAGCAGTAATCTTAACGCGTGGCGAACATATTCCAGCTACGACATTTGGAAATCAAAATTCTACACTGCAAGCCCAGAAAACGCAGTCCTAATGCAAAATTGTTTCAGCGCGGCAATTGCAGGAATCACTGCCCTTTGTGCAGAAAAAAATGTTCGCATAAAGGATTTATTCCTCCACACAAGCAGAACAGAAATGACATGGCGGCCATTCCGAAAGGCCATATTTCACCCGTGGCTAACCCAGCCCGACCGAACAGTAAAGCTTCCCAATGGCGAAGTATTCTATTGCCGCGACAACAACTGGAGTACGCTATATTCAACCCCCTACGCCCACCGCAAAGACCTAACAGGTTTCATAATAAAAAAGACAGAATCCCTAGCCCGCGTCCTAGCCAATCACAAAACAAAACTAACCGTAACCCGTGCAGTCCTATACAAGGCTTCCTTAGCCATGTACGACATGATAGACATAAATGTAAAAGAGATAGAAGAGACAATAGAAAAATCAGTAGCGGCCTACCACAAAGAACAGACCCGAGTAGTAGTAAACGTAGACCATCAAAACCTAGCCAGAATCCGAGAAGAAGCAGAGGACACAACAGATAAATTAATCGTGGAAGAAAAAGAAAAAGAAAAAGAGGAAAAAGATAAGACCTTGGGGGCGTTGCCCCCAATACCCCCACAAGGAGGCACAGCCTCCTTGACCTCCATTGTTGTGGCGGAGCAGACGTTTTCGGGGGATAATATTTGGGGGCAGTTTATGGAGTCGCTTTCGGAGGTGGAAGCGGGGGCTTTGCGGCTTGCTCTTTCCAAAGATAACAGCGCGAGTACAATAAAAGAATTTGCCAACAGTCATAATGTAATGTTGGAAATTTTAGCTGATGGCATAAATGAAAAAGCACTTGACACCGTCGGCGACAACATACTTGAACTCACCGATACCCTAGTCATCTACGACGAATACAAAAGCGAAATACCTATATGAAAGTGCGAAAACAGTCGCAACAATGCAAAACTGTAAGCAATAAATAAAGCCACATCTATGCGAAGACGTGGCTTTATTTTATTCTTTGTAGACTGTTCATGGCTTCGAGACGTATGCGCGGCTACCAATGCATGTAATCGGCGAAAAGCGGCTATGCCGCCGCTCCTGCTGTTTGCGTAGGTGTAATTTCAAATTCTTCAAACAGAAGGAGTACATCTTCTAGGGTGGCGGCTATTGCTCGTTCGTGGTGTACTTCCCATTCGTAGTCTGGTTGGTGTAATTCGGTTATTAGAGCGCGTAGTTCTTCTAGGGTTAAGGTTTGGTCGTTGTGGATTATTTCGTTTTCTACTATGCGGATTCTTAGGTTTGGAGGGGCTACCTCAACTGGGAGGTCTTCGTCTGGCTCGATTGGGTCTGGTAGGGTTATTTCGGGAATTTCTGGTGGTGGGGCATCGTAATCGTAGCCATTGCTTGGGTCGCCATTGCCTATGAAGGGGATTCCGTCACCGAAGTCTAGGAAGATACCGCCTGCTATTACCAAGCACAGGGCGCAGATGCACCCTACTACATACTTTGTTCCTTTTTTCTTTTTTGGTTTGTCTGACATGATTTCGCTGTCCTTTCTAGCGTAAGTCTAGTGTTATTGTGAATACATTTGGATTGTGCAATCGCTGATTGTGGATTGCTAATTGTATTAACCTTAAATCGTCTACGAATGTTGCCGTGCCGTCGTATCTTAATACTATAAACGCCACGGAATTTTCCATGTTGCGAAGCTGTTCTGCAAGGATATTACTTATGTCGAATGATGCTTGATTTCGCAATAGCGTATCCCAACTTAGGTCAGTTCGCGCCGTATGTGACGGGGATTCTATTGTCACATGCCTTGTGTTTATGTTGTTCGGGTTGGCTACCAGATTCACCATTATTATTCCTGCGTCTTCGTCCATGCCCAGAAGCAACTCGTTAAACTCCGATACCTGCTGGCGAAGGGAATACAACTCGCCGAATTGTTCGTAGTGATATGCTTCAAACTCCGACATTGCCGCATCTAGTTCTGCTTGCGCCGCCGCTAACTCCGTCTCGAAAGTTTCGCGAGTTTCCACATATGCAGTTTCCACGCGACCTTCGCTTTGTATCAAAATCAAGAACATTAGTATCATGATAACGTCAAGTAGTGGCGTTAGCTCGACAATTATGCTTCTTCGCTTACTCATTGGGAATCTCCGCGAGGTTTGCCTGCGCTTTTGCGAATTTATCCGTTAGGGATAGGTTGTCGTTGGCCTCCGCTTCTTCAAGGGCTGATTCCTTTGCTTCTTGGCTTTCAACCTTTGTTAGCACTCCATCATACACGGATGCTTTTGTTTTTTCTTCTGGCTTCGCGTCTTTGCTCTCCGCCTTCATTTCCGTTAGAGTGCCTTCTAGTTTCTCTAAATAATCGTCGATGCCGCGATTATTTAGCTCTAGGCGCGGTAGTAATACACCGTCTAACAAACGGAAAATTACCGCAAAAATCAAACCCCATAGCGTTGAGGTTAGCGCGACAAAGAAATTTTGCTCCATGTTTTCAACGTTTTGCACCAGCGGAATTAGGGAGATAACCGTCCCCAAGATTCCCATTAATGGGAAAATTGCCGTTAGGTTCATAAACATTGAATAATGTCTCTCGGCTGTTTCGCGCATTTCGCGAAGTTCCAGCTTTTGTTTTTTGATGCCAGCTTTTGTGGGAGGAATATACTGTTCCTCCTCGTCAAAAACATCGTCGGGCTGATACCCCTGCGTATACAAAGACTTATGCACCTGTTTCGCGTGTACCATAATGTATATGAAATACACCAGCGTTACCACTGCCATTACAATAATCAACAAGTCGTAACCCAACAGATTATCCAGTATTGGTGGTATAAGTTGCTCCAGAATATTCATGTTATCACCGCCTATTCTTACGGAAATGCGAAAACATTAACCTCCTCTGTCGCTCAAGTCTGCGTAAAAGCCCGCGGCCTTAGTTCGTCGTTGGTAAATGTTTTCAGCATTCCGTATTGTTTATTGTGCCGCGCTACCAAGAATCATATTCAGCAAAAAGAATACCCCTGCCAATATTATGATGTTTACAAGCACTGCCAACGGGATTAAAATTTTGAAACTCATATGTTTTGTTTTGTGCCTAAGTAGATTCATGCCAAGCAATGCCCCTACTCCACCCATTGCAAACGCACTCAAAAACAACGTAGCTTCTTTAATCCGCCACTTATTTGCTTCTGCTCGTTTCTTGTCAATCGCAAACAGCGCGAAACTGACTATGTTCCAAATCACGATAAGCCCCACGATTACCCATGTAATCGGTGAAGTTAAAACTGCCATTACGTATCGCCTCCTGATTAATTTGACATAATCATATCATTATTTCCTGTCCGTGGGAAATATTTTTTCGCGAAACAACCATTCATTCCCTCAAATTAAATCGCTACGCTGTTGACCAGATTACTGTTCCACGATAGAATATGTAAGTAGCATAATTTTTTTGAAGGGGATGAGTATTTTGAAAAACGATAACGTACCCATAGGGGTAGCAATTTTTATATTCTTGGTGTTGGGGGTGTTGATTGCGGCATCAATTGGATTCGCGGGGTGGAATGTTCTACAATTGCGAATTGAAGCATCAAACGCCATTCTTGCATTGGGGAAAACTGTAGAGGTTGCGCCAACGGCACTAACCAGCGACATCTATGTAGAAGAAGAAATTGACGAAAACGCTTTAACAATAGAAGCCCTAGGGCAAACGGTAGATTTTTTAGGGCATCAGCCCGCTGATGTAGAATACACAACTTTTGTGCCAATTCTCGGAGTATTTGAAGCTCTGGGATATATCGAAACATGGGATGCAAATGCAAACCGCGCCATTTTCACAGACGGCGTAAACACTGTAATAATCACCCTAGACGCAGAAACATTTACCGCCAATGGCGAACCGCACGAATTAAACATACCAGCCCAACGCGTAGACGAAGTAGCAATGTTCCCACTACGCGAAGTAGTGGAAAGCGTTGGATACCGCGTTTCTTTCAATGAGGAAACCAACACAATTTCCATTGAACATAGACCCGCACCAACTCCAGAACCAACGCCAGAGCCAGAAATAGTTGTCGCAAGACCACGCCCAACGCCAACCCCCGAACCAGAACCAGAATTTGCTACCTGCCAAACCTGCACAGGTTCTGGAATAACAACCTGCCACGCCTGTAACGGAATCGGTGGCGGTCGCGGAACTCCACTAGCCCCTGGCATTCCATATACTCTTGCACCCGCCAGCGATGTGTGGTGGTGTACTGTTTGCCAAGGTCACGGCACGGTAAATTGTCGTACATGTAGCGGCTCTGGATTAGTAATTGTAGGGTCGTAAACTTTTTACACTAAACAAAATTAGCAAATCAACCGAAAATAATATAGATGGCTTTGCAATTTTGTTCATAGGAGTTGTGTCATGACCTCATTTAATGTATCTATAACCCAAAGCGCGGTACAAAACGCGCCCAACGCGGCAAATAATCAGCGTAGAAACGAAGTCACTTGGGCAACAGGACAGAGTATTTCCGCGCTATTTGAATCGCTAAACAACGGAACAGCAACTTTCCGCACAGAAGACGGCGTTACCTTCTCAGCAGATGAATCCTCCGTACAGGGTCGTGTTGGCGATACCCTGCGCTTTATGGTGCAACGCACTCGCACAGGATTTAGGCTAACCCAAGATTTAAGCAGTGCCACGGCGAAAAAACAAATTGGGCGCGGAGTAGCATCAGCACTGGACGCGCTGCGTGGTGTAGCCAACACCCTAGACCAAATGCGCGAAACCGAAGAACTTCGCGACGACCACCGCCAAGAACAGGCAGCAAAAGTAGCGCAAGCAATAAAATCAATAAGACGAGCGCAATCATTCGCATCGGGGACGGGTCAGCAGTCTGCCGTTGCAGCGATGGTGCAAAGTGGTATGGACATAAACAAGGTAAGTTTTGCCGATTTCAACCGCGTAATGCACAATGTTGACAAAACTCCCGACACTCCAATAAGCGAGCAACAACTCGCAGAAGGCATGTCGCACGACTTTGCCAACCCTACAAACGCAAAAGAAATCGTAACAAGTTTGTACAAGCACGGAATGCCTGTGTCTGACCAAAACGTAAACGCAATGGAACACGCATGGGAAAAACTACCCGAAAAAGTAGAACCCCAAGCCATAGAAAAACTAATAGCCAACGAGCAAGACCTAACTCTCGATAACGTATACAAAAGCAAGCATACATCGGGCGGGAAAGCCACGCCCCCACCAGCTAACGCCTCATGGGATTCCCTACAAGGCGCGCTAAAACGCTTATTCGAGCGCGAAGGCATAGCCTATGTTCAAGATAATCTAGTAGCAGCACGCTTCCTACTAGACCGCGACCTTCCGCTCACTCGCATAAACATCGACAAGGTAATCTTCCTAGAAGCAATGTCGGGCAACATTCCCAAAGACGCTTTTTTTGACCGCGCCGCGTTCCAGTTGGCCACCGATAATCCGATTGGCAACATGGACTTGCCAGACGTGGCGCGTGTAGGTGAAGCCCAGATTAAATTTGCAGAGCAAGCCGCATCACGCGCACGTTCATTTGGCGTGGACACTGGACATATGCTAGACGTAATGCGTACATTCAATGTAAGCGAACCAGATGCATACCGCTATCACCGCATGGCAGGCGGCGACGGTGCATCACGCGCAACCTCGCGCATGACACGTCTGTTCAACTATCTTGCAAATATTCCACCACTAACAGTAAACGTTCACGCAGGAATTATCAAAGGGCAATCAGCATTCACGATTCAAGGAATCCACGAATCAGTAATGTACGCCCGCGCAAGAAGCCAATACGAACAATACGCAACTGTCCCAGACGCACGTTATGGCGATTCATTTGCAAAAGTTCGCGGCGAGTTCGCACCACTTCTTGAAAAAATGAACATTAGTCCTTCCGCAGAAAACCTAAAAGCGTCCTTCATTCTAAGTAAAAACAGCATGGACGTTACCCAAGATAACCTAGAAGCCGTAAAAGAAATTGATGCAAAAATTAACGCACTAGCAACAAAACTTCACCCAATCATTGCGGCTTCCATGGTTGAAGAAGGTCTGAACCCACTAGAAATGCATGTTGACCAAGTTCTAGCATACGTAAAGCAATTCAACCTAGGCAAGGGCAAAGACGTTACAGGCAAAATATCGCAATACATCATGGAAATGGACGCAAGCAACAAGCTAGACCCCGAAACAAGAAAATCCATGATTGCGCTATACCGTATGCTACACATTATCCAAAAAGACGAAGCCGCCGCACTAGGTCTAGCCGCAGAAATGGGTTCGTCCCCAACTCTGGGTACTCTAATGGAACTGGCAAAAAAATTCACCCATATCCGTTCGGGCGATGCTGTAGACATGCAAGTTGACGAATCATTCGGGCAACTACAACGCCTAATCCGCCCAGAAGGCAACATCAAAGGCGCGGTAGAAAACACCTCTGACGGTAAACCAATAAGCCATATGGACGTAGTTCTCGACAGATTCGTAGACGTAGCCTCCCCAGCAATTCTGGAAAGCTTATTAACTTCCCCAGACAGCCTAGACAAACCAATCGAAGACCTAACTGCCTTCGGCGTATTACCCGAAACCCCAGACTATACAACAGCAGACACCGCTAACGCTGCCAAAATAGTATTCGAGCGCATGGTAGCAGAACAAATTCAAGCCTTCGTAGCGGCAAACCCGCAGTTGGTACACTTCCTATCCAGCCGAAATATCGCTACAACGGTAGGCAATATCAAATCCCTAGAAAAAATGACACGCTCCAACCGCGCGCTAGCAGACGAACTAGAAGAAGCCGAGCGCAACACCGACGACGAAGAACTAGGAACAGCCAACATTTCCGATTCCCTGCAAGATACCTCGCTTTCTGGCCTACGCAAAGGCTCAACACCAGGGCATCTACTAGCAAGAGTCCTTGACGCTGTAAACGGCGCGCTACCAAGCAAAAGCACCGCCTCAATAGAATCGCTACTAGCAGTAACCCACGCACTAAACGGCGATTCCGAAAGCGGCTTCCAGCTACCAATAAAAGTAAACGGTCGCATTGCAAACTTACAACTATACGTTCTAAACGACCGCGCACTAACTCAAGACGGCGCAAGAATCCTACTATCCCTAGACACAAACAACCTAGGTCTAGTAACAGCTTACTTCACAATGTACAGCGAAGGCGTAGACGTAATTGTTACCGCCCAAACAGAAGCCGCCGTATCAGCCCTAACCAACCGCCAAGAAGGTCTAACACAAATGCTATTCGGTGCAGGCGTAAAGGTGAACAACCTACAAATAGCCCTAGACAAAGAACCCACCCTAGAAACCTCTCTCCCCCCCGACGCGCTACAACAATGGGCAACCGACAGCCCCGAAGTAAGAAACCTAACATCATCATCAGTAGACGTGAGGGTGTAACCATGGAAACAGAACAAACAAACAACAAGGATGACTTCTACGCAGTAGTATCAGCAATAGCGCGCTTCATAGAAACAGCAGATGACGACATTGCCCCCCAATCAAAAAAGAATCCCACCCTACAAACCTCCCAAATAGACGAAACAGCCTAAATCCAAACCGCAATCATATAGGATTCCAACAATGGGGGTCGAGGGGGCGAGTCCCCTCGCAGGGGTGTTGGCGCGGGAAACGTTCGCTTACGCTCACTGCGCCATTGTGAACAGCGTCCCCAAGGTCTTAAATCTTTTGACCTTAAAATCTTTTAACTTTAAAATTCAGCAACAAGGAAGGAAGTTTAAATTATGGTTGTTAGACACAATGTTCCAGCTCTGTTTACGCATTTAAGTATGCGCCGCTCTGATAGAGGGCTTCAACAGGCTATGTCCAGACTTTCGTCGGGCGTTAGAATTAATAGTGCTAGAGATGACGCGGCTGGTCTTGCTATTGCTAATAAGTTGAATTATCAAGTTGGCGGACTTAGGCAAGCTAGTGAGAACGCCACGCATGGTATCTCGTTGATTCAAACGGCGGAAGGTGCTATGCATGAAGTTCATAATATGCTACAACGTATGAGGGAATTGGCTGTTCAAGCGGCACATGGTACGCTTACGCCAGAAAACAGAGCTATGATTCAACTTGAAATTGACCAGCTTACCGATGAAATTCATTCCATTTCACGTAATACGGAGTTTAACCGTATGCGCATCTTAAACGGTGAAGCTAACCGCGTTGTCGACAACGCAATGTGGGACACTGTAAATGGCGAACTTGAAATAACACGCAACATCGTAAGTACCACTTTTGTATCACATCAAGTGCCACCAGGGCGCATGAATTATACAATCCAAGAAGCTGGACGCGGCGCAATGGTTGAAATTACACCCCAACTTGTTTGGGGCGAAGACGAGGCTGGCAACGTGCTTGTTCCAAACGTGCTAGTTTTTGAAAACGACGCAAGTCTCACCGTAAACGGCGAAAGATTCCCAATCCGCGCTGGCGATAGCTGGGAATCTGTTCGTAGCAGAATGAACGAGCGTTTGCAGTTTGAAGGAGTTACGCTACAAGCAGGCCCAGCACCAGTGCCAACAGCTCCACCAGCCGCACCCGCACTAAGAACGTACTTCCTAGTTTCCAATATCGCAGGAAGCGACCAAGTAATCGACGTTAGAGGCGATTTGGCGGCGTTTGATGTTGACCCCGCCGACGCAGTAAGCAGAGGCACAGACGCAAGAGTTTCTGTTACAGCCCCAACCGTAGCTGGTGCTTTAATCAACGACGCTAACGGCGACCCTATCCTAGGTGGACTTTTGGACGTTAATGGTGTTCCTATTGCAGGCGCGTCTTTGGCGGCTACTTCACGCGGCAACCAAGTGCATATTCAAGGTAGCCAAGGAGAGGAAATCCGCTTGAATATTCAAGTTAGATTTAACCCCGATTCAGGCGAATGGGAATTTCCAAATGGCGACCCAATAGATTCTGTTGGGGCAGATGGGCTTCACATGGCCAAAGACTTCCGTACATTTGGGCCTATAATGTTGCAAATTGGCCCAAGTCATAACAACGCAATGCAAGTGCAAATTCCACGCCTTAACGCAGAAACTTTAGGGCTTGTTGAATATGTTGGCGGCATTCAGCGCAGAATGTTAAATTATCGCAAGCGTGAAGGCGCGGAAAAAGCAATCGACATCACAGATGATGCAATTCATCAAGTTTCCAGCATTCGCGCAAGGCTTGGTGCGTACCAAAATCGCCTAGAATCAACAGTACGCAACCTTGATGTATCTGCCGAAAACACCGAAATTTCGCGCAGCCGTATTCAAGATACTGATATGGCGCGTGAAACAACTCGTTTTGCGCAGTACAATGTAATGTTCCAAGCCGCGATGGCGATTCTTGGGCAAGCAAACCAACGCCCACAACAAATTATCGGGTTGCTACAATAGCGTACAATCGCTTTTCTCCGCTTGTATTTACGGTGTGTAGCTTTGAAGCCAGATTCATGAGAAAGGCTTGTTCACATGATTGATAAATCCGCATATATGTTGCGAATTTCGCAGGCAAGTCCTGCGGGGCTTGTGGTTATAAACTTCGAGCTGATTATGGATTTTTTAAATGCGGCACTCTCGTCGCTGGCTGAAGGCGAACGAGAGGGTTTTCGCGTAAATGTGCAAAAGGCGAAAGACGGAATAGACCAGCTAATCCAGTCGCTAAACTTTGATATTCCAATTTCGCAGGATTTTTATGAAATATATAACTACTCATACAAGCTGCTTTGCGATGTCCATTTTTCCTCGGACAGCGAAGCGGCTTGTGCCGCAATAAAAGAAGTTGCAGAGCATATGGAAATGCTTCTAGTAGGCTGGCGCGACGCGGCGGAAAAATCTGCTCACGTCCCGCCAGCAAGCGGCGAAGCCCCAAAAGTGTACACAGGGCTAACCTACGGCAGAGATGGTCAAGCAAACGAATATATCGACGAAAACAAAGATAGGGGCTACATGGCATGAAAAAGACGATTTTTAGCGGCATAAAACCAACAGGCATACCTACGCTGGGAAGCTTTCTTGGCGCGATTACGCATTGGGATAAGCTTTCGGCGCAGTACAACTGCTTGTATTGCGTGGTGGATTTACACGCAATAACAATTCGGCAAGACCCTGCGGTTTTGCGCGACAATGGACGAAATCTGCTTGCATGGTTAATCGCGCTGGGGCTTGACCCCGAGAGGAATGTCTTGTACTTTCAGTCGCATGTCCCTGCCCATGCGGAACTAGGCTGGATTTTGAATTGCTACACATATGTAGGCGAGCTAAATCGTATGACGCAGTTTAAAGATAAATCCGCTAAAAACGCCGAAAACATCAATGCGGGACTGTACACATATCCCGTTTTGCAAACGGCGGATATTGTGTTATTCCAAGCTAATCTTGTTCCAATTGGCGACGACCAGCGTCAGCATCTTGAATTATGCCGTGATGTCGCGGGGCGTTTTAACAAAATTTATGGCGACATTTTTACAATACCCGAGGCATTTGTTCCGCCTGTTGGCGCGAGAATTATGGGGCTTCAAAACCCAACTGATAAAATGTCGAAATCAGATGAAACTTCGGGCGATTGCATCTATCTTTCTGATGCTTCTGATGTTATTATAAAGAAGTTCAAAAAAGCGGTCACAGATTCGGATAGCCAAATCCGTGTGGCGGAGGATAAACCAGGCATCAGCAACCTTCTGACAATTTATGCTTGCATGACTGGGAAAACTCTTTCCGAAAGTGAGGCTGATTTTGAAGGCAAGGGCTACGGGCATTTCAAACAAACCGTGGGCGAAGTGGTTGCCGAAAACCTAAGACCCTACCAACAAGAACACGCCCGTCTAATGGCCGACAACACATATTTAGACAAAGTAGCCGCCGAAGGCGCGAAAAAAGCCGCCGAATTGGCCGCACCAACCTTAGCAAAGGTAAAACAAGCAATCGGATTTAATTAGAGGAGGGATACCATGGAAGCCATGAATTGCCCCCGTTGCGGGAAAGTATTTGTAAAAATAGTAGAGCCTGTTTGCGACGCATGTGTAAAGGCGGCAGAGCAAATTTTTGAGCAAGTTCGCGAGTATGTAAGAGAGAATCCCGACAAAAAAATTGCCGACGTAGCAAAGGAGTGCAAGGTTACGCCAGCACGCGTATTGCAGTATATTCGTGATGGGCGTATTGAAGCAAGCGGAGGAATGCAAGGTGAGGTGCTTTGCAGTAAATGCAGTAAGCCAATAATCATAGGGCGAATGTGCGAGAAATGCATCCTAGAAACGAATTTCAAGGTAAACGATATGAAATACGAAGCGTCTATAAAAAACAAAGGGCGCGTTTTCACAACAAGAAGAACCTAGGCGGGCGGCACAGCCGCTTTTCGCCGATTACATGTAGTCATGCGTGTGCATACGTCACGAAGCCAGATACTGTTTCCAGATTAGTGACCGCCACACAGGCTACCAGCGATTCCACTCAATAAAAAAACAAAAAAGCGGGTCAAGGGGTGCGCCCCATAGGCACTTACTTTAGCTCAAATGGCGTAATCAAGCCGTTTCTTGGACAAATAATGGCTTACTTAAACATTTTCAAGTGCCATTTTAGCCCCAGTTTGG
>Ga0123355_10004588_pt1 | contig 20080 bp, 6 predicted proteins | sample TergutEmb28metaG_3_FD_89872 | JGI IMG/M metagenome (GOLD analysis project Ga0123355, IMG submission 89872) | Embiratermes neotenicus P1 segment gut microbial communities from Petit-Saut dam, French Guiana - Emb289 P1 | ecosystem: Host-associated > Arthropoda: Insects > Digestive system > Gut ...
CATGACGTGTCTTGATTCAGTGCTGTATTGGGTGCACATGGCTGTACGGCGTGCACATGATTGCTGAATTGTGTGTTCATAGATGTATTGTGTTTACTAATTCACGTATTGGGTGTAAGATGTATCTATGGTTTATGCTATGTACCTGTTGCTTGTTCTACTGTCTTTTACTTTGACGCCGGACTATAGTTTACGTAGATGCCGGACGACTGGCTAGAAGTCAGTAACCGGAAGTTCCTGCGACCGGCCATCTCGACACAGGTTTTACTTGGTTTTCTTGGGTCCTAGAGCAAATGCTGGGATGGTTCCCGTCTTTCATTCCAAGTTGCCGCTACACGCTTCCCACGTATCCCCCTCCCCCACAACTAAATCTAGAGCAAATAGTCCGTACATATGTAATATGTTAAATGACTCTGCCACCGGGTGTCTACCCATTTGCAGTTAATAAATATTATTATTATTAAGAATGAGCTGGGCAGGGTGTGTGGTACGTATGGGTTGAGGAGAGAAGTATACAGGTTTCTGGTTGGGAAACCTGAGAAAATGAGATCACTTGGAAGACCTAGGCCTAGATGGGATGATGATATTAATATAGGTCTTCAGGAGGTGGGATGAGGAGAAATGGACTAGATAGAGCTGGCTCAGGGTAGGTACAGGTGACGGGCTCTTGTGAATGTGGTAATATACCTTGGGGTTCCCTAAAATCCAGGGAATTTTTTGACTAGCTGAAAACAGGTTAGCTTCTCAAGAAGGACTCGGCTGCATGTTTTAATTATGTAAGTAATTCCTGTGTACAGAGAAAGCAAATAATATCACATGCGTGCAGAGCTTCAAACATTTAAGAAACACTTAACCCTTTAACCTTTTGGCGCCGGAATTATTTTTTTTAAGTTTTAGCACATTCTGTATATAAAATGTGAATAAAACAGGAACCAAATACGTTAGAATTATGAAACAAACTGCATTTTAAGAGAAAACAAAACGGAGAGTATATGCCATGTTTAAAATATTCAGTACCTGAATTTATTGAATAAATATATAAAATGCAACGATTAGAGTTTAGCTGTGCGGTACGACCACTATAGTGGTCGTTAGGCCTCAAAGGGTTAAACGCCGAGTTAAATCCCATCTGCCATCTGATGGTAATATTAGGAGCTCACCATATTTTCCACGTTAGCAGGATAAGGGTTAATAAGACTGAAGACCAGTCTCTCTCACATTGTCGCATAAAATAGGTCAAGTAGTCACTGACCTAACCTTTCAATATTGAATGCATAACGTAGTGCTAGGAAATCCTCTTCTTTCACTTCTTCATTTCAGATCGTCATGTTTTAAACCCTTGAAAATGAATATGCAGCCTCGAGATTTATAGCCCTGATTGAAGCATCGAATAAAGAGGACTGTGAATTGTAGTTTATGACGCTTAGATAAAACACAAATACAAATTGTTGCACAAAAATAATCTTCGAATGTAATATGATGAATGTAGGCCTAGTCACCACAGCAAACTAGCCAACAAGACAGGTATCACAGTCTCCACAACGAATTGTAACTAATGCTTCCTGGCTTATTTTAAAGAAGCTTTACGATTGCGTTAGTTAGCTGCACTGCATTTGTCTGCCTGTCCGCCAGGAACATTTCGGAACAGGTTGAACGGATTTTCTTAAAAGTTTTGGAAGTTTTTGTTAGGATTTATTACTTGACTGACTAAATCTCTATCTAGCTGGCCAACTCCTTAGAGCAGAATCATTCTTGACAAGCTGATAGTTCTTCAGCCAGTCAAGAAATTCGCCATATTTTATGGAACCCGAAATTTCGTTACCGTGCTCTCAACATTCAGCCACTTTTCCTATCCCGAGCCAGATGTACACACCCCACGACACTCCCACCTTTTTCTTCTAGACAATATTCAACTCGTCCTCCTATCTTCCAAGTGATATCTTTCCCTCAGGTTTCCACTCTCTTCTCTTCCGTACATGCTAGATGTCCCATCTTTTTCACCATTTTGATTTGCTCACCCTAATGATATTTGGTACGGAACAGACAACAGATCGTGGAGATCCTCATTATTCAGTTTTTTTCTCCATTTTCCTTTCACTACCTATCAACAGAGCCAACATATCTTCCGTATCACCCAATTCTCAGACTCTCTTAACTAGTTTTTCCCTTATGTGAAGGCCCAATTTCACACACATATCAAATAGCAGGCAGAACTATAGTTCTGTTCATTTTAGTGCGCTGATTCTTAGATAGAAAACATTAGACAGAATATTCTGAAACGAATGGTGCTATTCCTTCCCCGAATTTAATATTTTAATTTTCTCCTCTTTTCCATTTAATTTTACAGTGTCTTTTCCCACGTATTCGAACTTTGCCACATTTTTCAAAGGATCAAGTAACTTTAAGCAATGATTTTTTCCTACATTCTTCTGAAGAGATATGAACGTGTAAAAACGTGCGTTTCCTCGGCAATGAATCTAGGCCAGTCTCCTTACTGTTTTCTTTAAAAAAATTATGTTTTCTCTCATTTATATCGTCAGTATAGACCATAAACAGACGGGTCCCATTCCGTTTCACCTAGCTTATTAGTTGAAAATGATAGGAAACGTAAAGAACAGTGCTGCCGATGGAGTGATTGAACACTGTAGTCACATTAGTAGTTCAGTTTTATGCGCTGTTTGTTTATAACACACAACCTTGTATTGTAACTTTCTTCTGAAGATCACAAAGCGTGGCGCAGAGGGCCCTGCTATTTCCATATTTATGACTGTCGTTTCGTGCATCGGCGAGGAGGCTTTGTGCTTTGCGTTCCTATTGATTTATTTCCGCAAGCTCAGAGCGAATTGACGACACGCACCGGCGCCGTGTAGGCCACTATCACAACAACCACACATTCTTTACAAGTTTGCAGACTTTTCAAACATTTACCGTGGATTCTCAAAAACCGAAACTGTTACTACATCTGCAGTAAATTTACATGTCAGTATACTTAGCCTTATTAGCCTCTGATACCTGAAACTGAAGTTTTTCTCATTGCATTTCAATTGCAAAGACCACTCGGTTAACACTTATTAGGGAAGTAATAACTCTATATTCTGAGAATAAAGCGAAACACATGAATACATTGTGTGAGAGAAATGAAGATTTCTCTATAATATTCATGTGGTACATAATTTTACCGCTGTACTTCTCGGACTTAACAACACAAGTCAAGAAAAGCGAAACTTCGTATATTTCACCATGATTTCTATAATTGGATTATTTATAAGTGTGTAACATACATAACCTATCTATACTGCCCAATGACAGCTGCTTTAATAGGCGTTTGAATGTCTACAGGCACCTAAACAATGTCTTCTGTCTTGTAAAAGGTAATATAGATAATTCGAAAGGAGTAATTTGATTCGGAATTGTTCGGAATTATTCGCACGATGTCGGAAGAATTCGGATACGGTCCAGGGGTCGACTATGGGAAGGATGCTGGCTGCATGCAACAGTTAGCTGTTCGCTTGGATGCCGAGCAGGTCCGGGGTCTGTCAGCTGCTGCCGCGTGTGTCTGTCATCACTGCTGCGGCCTGATTACCGTGGTGAATGGGCTTCACATTAATCACGTGCTACAGTTTCACTTAATCGTCAAAAAAACTCCTTATATCAAGTTTATCATTTAAATTATTATTTTCTTCCTTTGGAAACAGGCTTATTTAATACGTACAATTAGTTTTTAATTATATCAGTTAATACGTGTAAGAATTACCAGTTAATTTTATGTACTTTAAAGTGTTTATTTCGATAATAGTGTTACATTGGAAGTTTTCACGGCTTTGAAGATTCATATTGTGGCCTTCTGAGTTATGACACAGCGTAGTTTGTTCGGTGGTTACCGCGTTTCGAATGGACTCGCTGCTACCATCATCAGCGTGTAATACGTTACGATCTCTCGACAGATTCGCACCAACCAGCGAAAATACACGGTGTCATAACACAGAAGATCGTAGTGTGAACTTGGTTGTGTTACTCGAGTTCTTGTTAAATACCCTTAGTTTTAGATTATCGGGTTGGAAGCATTGCAACAACTCTTGCTGACAGATCAGAATCAGCAACTAAAACATGTCCTTTACGGCTGTATCATCGGCTGTGATGTGGTTTGTATACTTGCCGGTGGCTTATGTAAAGCTTTCAGTACTTCTTATTGCAGAGTGTCGAATGATAGGAAGATTAGTGACTAGTGAATTAGAAAAAGTTTGGTTTAATTGAAGTTGTTCCTGAATTTGGTCATGTTGGAAGTGCAAGCAGGTTAAAGATAACATATCAATGGGATATTTTTATTTATCAGCTTATTACATACCGCATTGCTTGTGGATGCAAGTAGGGCCTCAGATGAGCCTACTTAATATCCAAATAAAAATGAGACAAAGGAAACTGAGGTTTAAAAAAAACTTATACGAAATTTTCTATTTATATACATATCACCGTTAAAGAAAAATTTGTGAGGATTATTAGAGAAGTTCTATTGTTGCACTATAAGGTCATGTTTATTAAATCAGTTCAGAGGCATAGCAAACATTTATTCCCTAAAGCACAATAGTAACTACATGTAATACATATTTTAATCTTAAATGTATGTTAATTTTCCCCACGCACTATACTTACATGTTCTTTCTGGTTATCACAAGAAACAGTGACTGTTTCCCTAAACAATCATAACCAGTTGCTCTTTATAATGGATACGATCTGTGTTCATTGCGAGGTAGGAATTTTTACGTAATCTTTATATAGACGTAATGCTTCCAAGTTTGAAGGAGATAAACAAGCTGAATAGACTTCAAAAAAAGTTGAGCGGTAAAAAAAATCTCCTCCTCGCAGGTTCTTTGTTACTTTACTTTGAACTGGCTACCTTGGTGCTCGCGATGTCTGTGTATTACAGATATAGAGCCATATTGTTATATACTTTGTGCAGATAAAAACATAGCCGTACAGATAAGACGCTATACAACTACACAGTCACAATGTTGCAGACATGACGCTTTGTACAGGTACCGAGCTTAGCACCACATGACGTGGTATACACACACACACACACACACACACACACAAACCCTCTACACTACAGATATAATGCCCTGGTACTACTGATATGGCCATGCCTACAGATACAAAGCCATAACACTACAGATATGACGCTGGTATATTGCAATGCAGATATGACTACAGATATGACACTGTATACAGACACACAACCATAGAAATTCACATGCGGCACTTTATGACTCTCTATGGTGATACAAAGCCATAACACTACAGATATGACACTATTTACAGATACAGAGCCATAACACTGTAGATACAACACTGTATACAGATACAAAGCCATAGCACTACAAATAGGACATGACACTATGGACATGTACAAAGGCATAGTACTACAGATATGACATTGTTAACAGATACAAAACCGTAGCACTACAGATGTGACATTGTTGACAGATACGAAGCCATAGCACTACAAATAGGACGTGACACTGTATACCGATACAGAGCCATAGCACTACAGATACGACATTGCTGACAAATACAAAGGCAATAGCACTACAGATGTGACATTGTTAACAGGTACAAAACCGTAGCACTACAGATGTAGCATTGTTAATAAATACAAAGCCGTTACACTACAGATGTAACATTATTAACAGATTCCAAGACGTATATGTAGCATTGTTGACAAATACGAAGCCATAACACTGCAGATATGACACTGTACGAAAATACAAAGGCATAGCACTACAGATATGACATTGTTGACAGTACAGTTACATGGCACTACAAATGTGACACTATGCAGATACAAAGCCTTAGCACTACAGATATGGTACTATATATAGATGCAAAACCGTAACACTACAGGTGTGACAATATAAAGATAAAAAAGCCATAACACTATAGCTATTGCACTGTGTGCAAATGACAGCCATAACATTACAGATACAGCATTATATACAGGTACACAGTCACAGTGTTACGGATGCGGCGCTTTGTACAGATACCGAGCCACATCACTACAAATATTACACTCAGTCTAACAGAAAGAACAGTCAAACCCGACTATTTCTATTACAAAAGTTGTTCTGTTGAAACTGAAAATCGCTTCATGTTTCGGCCAGTAAGACCTTCAACTACAAAACATGCAGATGAAGACAGAATAATAATGAAAGAGGCCCCTCTTTAAATAATTCCTTTTTTAAGTAAATACATTTATTACATTTTAGCACATTTCTTTCGATATTTTCATATTTGTTGATGCGTTAAACTTGACTGGCAGACACAGCCTGTGGAGATAACATCCTATTGTGTTGTCGTAACTCAGTCTAAAACCAATACAGTAAAAGACAACTACTTTTATTATAAAAAAAAACTCTGCTTTTACAGATGTTCGACAGATGTTTCATCCAGGAAGGCCATCATGGTATAGAAAAGAGGTCAGACTAATATCGAAAGAAACTCAGATAAAAATATACATTGCCAGAGCTCTACATCTCTAACACTACATAAATACAAAAACAACATACCATAGCACTACTGACATGGCACTGTGTCAAATATAAAACCAAATTCTACAAATGTGACAATAGTCAGAGCACTACAGATGTTACTCTATAGAAATACAAGCCATAGCACTGTAGTGTGACACTGTGTACAGATTCAAGGCCATAGCACTAGTGATAAGACACTGCATGCAAATTCAAAATATAACACTATACATATGTCACTCTGTACAGATACAAAGCCTAACACTATGTACGGAAAAAGTATGTTCCTTCTTTATTTATCGTATAGGCTACTATTCGCCCTTTCAGACAGGAGCTAATTGTAAATGGTTCTGGCAGTGATGTTAATATCACTGTGTCCCAAAATTTGGCCATTGTCTAGTGCTGTGTTAAGAACCAGTAACAGCTCTCGGAAATCCAGTCTATTCTGTCTCGAGCTGGAGAGGCACTCAGTCAGTGAGAGTTGTCTTTTTTGACGGATTAGAATTGAGTAAGCTCTTTAATTTTGTACCGACAAACAGAAAAAATTCCATTTTTTAAAACGTTGTGTTCTGTTCGGAACAACGATAAAGTTTAACAAAGTTCAGAAATCCAGTAATATTGTGTTTAAATAATAACTGTATATATTAATTAGTTTATGTAATTAATTCTTGAGTTCTGTTTGTACCTTATTAATGCCTTATCACATCGTGGCTTTCTGTTTACGATAACGTTCAATGTTATACGTGGCTGCCAAAGTTATTCTACCTTACAGAAGGATGTAGCAGGTTCCTCAATAGTTCTACCAAACGACACTACAGTACGGTACAGAGGACAGCGATCTTCGCTTATGTTATTCTTTATAGCATTACAACACTCTCCATTCGTAAAAAAACTACATGAAGTTCTGTTTTGTGTCTCAAGACCGTCGCGTTATTTTGGTAAACCTTGTGGAAGGAATTGTCGAATTAAGTCCAAGGCCAAGTTATCAAACAGCTCGACGATACAAAACTGATAGAACTGTCTGGACTCCGGGAAGGCGAGATGAGGGGTTCAGCTCAACAGGTTCCACTAACCTTCACCTTGTGAAAAACAAGGCAAAGAAACCACAGCCGAGGACTGCGGCTTGGTTTTCTGCACGAACGTCTGGACTCTGAAAATAGCCATTCTTGACCCGAGATAACGCTTGTTTTACTTGTCGTTTTCAGAATGTGCATAAGGCATTCAAATTGTGTAATTAAGGTACACAATTAAATGTAGTCCGAGAACGATTATTCGAATCGTATCCTGAAACTATAACGTAATAGGTCATTGTGTCATTTGACGCTCTTATAGGGATATGTATCACGTTTACTGCCTTATGGGATGTTGACGCCGTGAACTTCGGCAATGGGGGTAAATACATTCGTTTATTTATAATTAGCTTTGTCAACAACAGTGTTGCTGCGCGTCACGAAGCCTGAGTTCTGCCTCGAGAGTTAAGTACAAAATGTGAAGGGGCGACGAGGGAATAAACTGTTTTTTTCTAACAACGGGTTTGGTGTAGCGTGACTGAAAGCAGACAATGTTATTGTCCGTGTCGATGGCAATAACAATTTACGAATTTGTTATTTAGCACTTAAGGGCGAATCTTTGCCCCGACTTTAAGCTGTAACGAACTTCAGCGTCATGTTACTACATTACTAATGACATGTCTGTCACAGGATGTCAGGAAATGAATGCAACTCTTTAATTTGACGACGTTATGGAGCGTTTCAGGGTTGTTTAACACTTTACTGAGAGCAAATATACAATGAAGGATAAAGTTTAGTACACAAAAAAATTAAGCAGCAATGACAGAAACTTCCATTAAATTAATTCTGAATATTTACCTTTTAGACATTCATCAATAGTTAACCGATGAACAAAAGGATGCTCACTGATTCCTGCAATGAACAGCACTTTCTCTCCATTACATGATGCCCCTGGGAAAAAATGACTCATTTTATATTTTTAATCACAACATCCTTAAATCATGTGATTATTTTCGTTCCATATAAATTTTCTAATAACATCGTAGTTTACATTTCAGTTCGTAATATATTAAATTCCTTATTTTTACTTAATTCGCTCTAAATATATCGTTAATGTGTTATACAAAATGCTCCTTATTTTATCTGACAGCTATCCCTTGTCACTTCCCGCGGATATGCCCCCGCCTATGTGTTCGGTCAGATTAGTGGCTATGCTGAGATGTTAAGATAAGCAGAAGGAAAAGACAACTGATACCTCTCAGCTCAAACAACGACCCTGTAAATCCTTACATTTGAATATGCGTACTGTCTTCCACGAGTAAATTTTTGTTTCATTACTCAACTCATTACTTTTTAATTCTTGCCTAATTTTGACTAAAGTCTTTCGTTTCATAATGACGTAAATTTGCGTATGTTTGATCACCGACTCCAGTATTTCTCCTAGGTAGAACCGTGCAGTTCATCGCCATCTTTATTAATACTATACAAAGCCAACTGTTCATTTCGAAGTCATAATTCCAATCCTAAAAGTGACCTTTTTTCTGTTACGCACTCCACAGTCACAAGTCAGCCATCTTGGGGCACACGAGACAAAATGAAAACGTTGCGTATTCCACAGTGATATAGCAAAGTCATATCGGAAAATGCTCAGCCACTCTTGGATGCCACGTCTTGTACTTTTCTCGCGTACAGAGAACTATATCATGCATTGAAATTTAGCGCCATGTAGTTCTGGGAATAACAGCTAAACATGTGTTGTTGTTGTTGTTATTAAGCGTTGTGAAAATGTGAATGTTGGAACGCCTGCATTCGTTTCATAGGGCAAATGAAAAACTGGTTTGTTGTGAAGTAAATAATTACAAAACATTAATTGAGGGTTTAAAGTGAAGTTATCGTGTGAAAGACCTAGATGTAGATAGGGTAACACTGTAAAGTGTATGTTAAAGTAGTAAGTTGGGAGTATACGGAGCGGATTAATCTGGCTCAGGACACAGTCCAGTGGAGGACACTTCGGAGTATTCTAAAGATCATCCGTTTTATTGAAAGGAACTTTTCCTGAAGGACTCTACTCCCTGGAATTGGAAAGACTCATAGTGTAATACCCTGCAGCATAAATCGCCAACCACATGCCAGTGGACATAGTTGTGCCTTGGAAGGTATTTTGGGTGCTTGCAGTAAAGATGAGAAATTCGTAATAACGTCGCCATTGTTGGCTGATGATTTCCGCTCTGCGAACCTAGTTTCTGTCCTGTACCGATGACTTCTAAATATTTAGATTGTTCTGTGGCGTCGAATTTGCGTGTTAAATATTGTGATAAGTTGTCAGATAATACTTGTGTGTTACATATAATTTTTTTTAGACAGAAAGTGTCAAGTTATGCTTAGGAGAATGTCGTGATGTAAGAACACATAGCTGCGTGGCATCGGATTATTTAAGTTGGTAGATTATACCGTTCGTGCCAAAATTTTAAGACATCGGAGGTTTCACGGCTCGTCTGGGTTAAGGCAGGTAGTATTCTGGTAGGAAATATGCCGCTTACATTTTTAATCTCTAAGTTATAAATTTCTGAATGACTCACAGGAAGGATGGCAACCCTCGGGTTACAGCATAGAATATAACAATGTCGATATTTGTAACATTTCATTTTCGACAAGTTTCAAGTTCGACACACTAGCTGACTGTTAGCGTTGTGTATCTGATGTTCAGTTGTTTATACACTTCTGATGTGACGTAGGCGCTGTTACAACAGACTGGAAGTTTGATTTATGCATGGAAGTCATTTAACCCTCCACTCCGTCATTTGACGTGTTTTATCCCCCCTCCAGTTCCTTGAGGCTGTTGATAGCTGCAGTCACGTGTTGGTTCAGTGTCGGGGCGGACTGCAGTGTGGTTAGTGTTGTTGTGGTGGTGGTTGTGCGAGTAGTGAGCGCGCGTTTTTGTGTGGGCACAGTACATATTTTGTGGAGAAATGTGAATTGCTGTTCCATACTGAAGAAACCGACAGGAAACAGAAATGTGATATATTTTCATTACAGCAATCAAAGCTAATGTAATTACTTTTTGTTCTTCGTTACGTTACATTACTTATCTGTCAATTACTCCACGACATTCAAAGAGTATTGTTTTCTTTGAAGTTTCCCACCCTTCTCTCGCTTGTCAGTCTGAAAACACGTACGTAGTAGATTTAGAGTAGACAGGAGTATGAGACATGGGTGGAAAGATACTGACGAGGGAAAACCAAAGCATTCGGAGAAACATGACAGGTCATGTACGTAGAACGTAAGGTTATGGCGCGTTCTCGTAACCTTCGTCCCACTGGAAACGCAACAGTGCGTTTTATGTGTATTGTTGAGCTACACGTCACCGTCAACAGTATAAAAATATTTAGTGTTGCACACAAAGGCTCTTGGGGCGAATTTGTCGCCGGCAACAATGAGGCACTGATATCTGCGGACAGACGGACGGACATGGCGAAGCTGATACGCGCTTTTCGCGACAATGCGAACGCGCCTAAAATTCCGTCCTAGTGACACTTTGTCCGCCACAAATCCCACATGGACTGGCCCAGGCTCGAACCCTTGCCTCCGTGCCATAATCGGTGTCATTTAAACAATAGTCTATAAAACAGTCTGCTTCTCACTAACAGTGGCTGGCACCGTAGCTGACCCTGAGGTCAGGTCCAGCGGAACGGTATAGTGCCGCTGTAAGAACCCTTCCGCTCGACCGGACTTCCGTATCAGGATTCATCACAGCCATTATATAGGCCAACAGGTTAATGGCGTTCGGGGAAATGATCGCGGTTTGCGCTGAGAAATTTTCGCGACTCATAAACACACTGGACAAAATGCAGATGTCGCTGCAATGTAAGGCACTTACTGAGGCATATTAACATGTGTATTATTGTTGTCACACGCAACTTTGTAAAATAATTGTTGCATTAACGTGTGCAGGTGTGTTATGATTTATATAAAGCAATGCATATTCGTGGCCGATCCCAGTGGCTCCGCGGTCTATGGTGTAGGTCTACGTCCGCTCACCAGCTGAAGTAGTGGTTTCGAATCCCCCCCCGGGGGGCCATGGATGTTTGTCTATTGTTAGTGTTTTGTGTTGTAAGGTAGTGGTCTGTGCGTCGGACTGATCACTCGTCCAGAGGAGTCCTAACGACTTTGGTGCCACGTTGTGTGTGATCTAGCAACCTCAAAAATAAGGACACCATGACCAGCGTTGGGCCGCAGTGCCACAGAAAAAAAGTATATTCATCGGAAGGCTGATTATAAGATAAGAAATACGTTGTATTTCTATCGTGAATAATCCCTGCGGCTTACATTCATTGACGTGAGTGTTGCCAACATAATACGGTGACAGGAGGGCAAGTCACGGTACCCACGGTATGTAACTAAAACACAAACTTTTAAACTTTTTCCGCCCACATGACACGCAGCGTGCATGAGAAAAGTATTGCATGGAAGTTAGCCTTTAAGTTTTCACTTGAAAGAGAATTATTTATAGCACGAAATTTAGGGTATGAAGTTTCATATTATTGACCCTGTCTGATTGAGGTTAAGATTAAGTTTTTCACAGCCTTCGTGTACGCCGTGCTAACGGAAGTAGGCATGTCAATGTAACATCAGCACGTTAAAAAAAATAAATTCATATGGATCACAGGCGAAAAAGATGACTGACAGGGGAAGACCGACGTGTTCGGAGATACGTACGTACGTACGTACGTATGCTCGAGTGCCATTCAGTGCACCGCAGTTCGAGCATGAACTGCGCTGAGAATGAAGCCGGCTTACGTGGTCAGGAGCCGCCGACTGCTTGAGATAGGAATGGCCGTATTTTCGAGGTGAGACGAAAAAAAGTATCCTTCTGACAGGGTTATATTAATTTGGGTTTTATAGATTATTCCCAGAAATGGATGGGACATGTAACACGTATAAGAAGTATCAGTATTACAAGCACAACTTTGCTCGAAGAAACGGAAGTGAGAGGGCACTTTACATACCTAACCCTAGATGGGAGTATAATATTAAGCCGGGTCGTAAGGAGACAGGTTGTGATGGTGTGGTGAGATTCATCTAGACTAGGAGAGTTAACGCTGTCGGTATCTTATGAGTACGGTAACGAACATTCGGGTTATGCAAAGCACGTGTAGGTTCTTAGCCAGGTCAGCGACCGTCACCTTCACAAGGGGATTCTACTGCGTGAAATTAGATCATTACCGAAGTTTGTTAACTACGGTGGTACATAAACAGGTGTTCCGTTTATCGTGTCCCCGAACACGGCAGCTGTGGCGCATAGGAAACCAGCATCTGCCGTAACATTCGCATGATATAATTTTACGAGTTATTTTGAGTAAGAAATGCAATATCTGCGTATGCCATACTGTGAACCGTTACATCTCTACGGGCAATTTAATGTACATATGTGGTTGTGAACGAAAATCTTACAATACGCGTATTTTATCATACTGTTCAAATACAAAGAAACTTACATATCCGATAACACCACAAAACACAGGCAGCAACTAAGCCCGGCCCTGATAAGTTGTGGCATAATGACTCAAAGACGTCAATTTTGAGTTACGTTTCCGAGTTCATGTGGGTTATTTTACGTAGTTATGTTACGACAGGGGAAAAAATTGGTTTTAATTGCAATAGGGGTGGTCAACGTTTCCAAAATCTAAGGGCTGCCTTAGAACTCTATGCCTTAGATGGATGGCCTGAAGCAAGTTCTTTACTGAGGACGTAAACGCATTAGGCACCGCCGTACTAAATTACATGGTTTGGGCGACTCAGCGTCTGAGATTTATGCATTTCTGTGTTAGTTACATCAAAGAACGTCAATTTTCGATTATATTACACGGATAGTTGTTCAAGACGACCTCTAATGTTTTAATGTAAACGAGATCTTGTCATTTTAAGGCGTTGTAAATTATATATTCATTCTTTAAATCAAGGCCTTAAGATGGCTTATAGAAGCCGAAACATGTAGCTATGTTCTCATAAATATTCTTGCAATAAAGTTGTGTTAGACTATACTACACCACTGTATAATTATTCGAAATCTACCGTTCTGTATGGACAATTCTGCGCGTCGTAAAAGAGAATTACATGAGTAATATTTGTCAAAGCCATCCGAGTGGCCGCGCGGTCTAAGGCGTAGGTCTGCGGCCGCTCGCCCGCTGAGATTGTATGTCGAATCCCACCGGGGGCATGATGTCTGTCGTGATTGTTGTATGTTAACAGGTAGAGGTCTCTGCGTCGGTCTGATCACTCGCCGAGAGGAGTCCTACCGACTGTAGTGCGTCGTCGTGTGTGATCTAGAAACCTCCTGAATGAGGAGGCCCTGGCCCACTTGGGGCTGTCGCGCAAAAAAAGAAAAATGTTTGCCAGAGGTGCAAGTAGGCGTGAAGATGGTTTGTAAACACTGACATCGTGCGGTGTCATAGAGTGTCTTGACACAGTAGCGTGTACGTGGAGATGTAACGGGAGATATTATATAACAATTTTACTCAAAATGACTCTTGTAATAACATCTGAAATTTGGAACACGGTAAGCGGGCCATTCAGTATACGACAGTGTGGCAATGAATGCTAGAGACTTTAAGATTTGTGCTCTAGTTTTGTTAGTCGTATATAATTGTGGCACACAGTGTACGAGTACACACAAGCGCACATATTTGTGTATGTATTATTGCCGGAGTGGGCACTGGCGTCCACTTGACCGGTGAGAAGTCGGACGATAACTTGACGTGTTATATTTTCTAGTAGTAGCAAATTCAAGTATCCCTGAATTTCGTTCAGTGCTCTTCCTACGTAACCCTTCCATTTTGGCATTTATTCAACTCTTCGCACACTGAAAGCGAGAGAGAGAGAGAGAGAGAGAGAGAGAGAGATAAGAACCTGGGGGATGCAGTGAGAGGCACGGTATTTTTATCGTCACCACTACCAGGGAAACAGGCAGTGCCATTTAGTCTTTCTCGTAAAGGTATACTGGAACCATAATGGCTAAGTGTTAGTACTTTTGTGTTCAGTGTGCTCCGATTTCCGAGAGAATGAGCTTTGGGTGCGTTCCCAGGCTGCGCCCTTTTGTCATAACATGTAGATGAGGTCGAGAGTGAGACATTGATGGAATGCAACTGACGGGTGAAAGGAGAAGTAGTCGGAATAAAACCTCTCCCAGTGCTACTGGGTCCACCACACATCTGGCATGATCTGGCCTGGGTTACATTTATAAATGTAAATTAAATTAAATTAGAGGAACCAATTATAAAAGAAATTTAACAGAACCAACTTACATGGTACGGCCATGTTCAAAGAATGGCAGAAGGAAGATTACCCAAAACAGCATTGAAGTGGATGCCGAAACAAAAGAGAGCACGAGGAAGACTGAAAAAAAACTGGATGAAAGGTATAAGGAAGGCCATGAACGAAAGAAACCTAAATGAAGGCCAGTGGGAAGATAGGAAGCAGTGGAGTCTAGGTGTCGGACAACGTAGAACGTTTTGAAACCGACACACACACACACACACACACACACACACACACATATATATATATATATATACATATATATATATACATACAAATTAAATTCATGATATAATGACGGAAAGAATAAAATTAGCCAAAGTAGTTTCTGAACTTTACTGGAGTTTAGATTGCGATTGAGTTAAATATGTTATATTATAGCCTTGCATGTCCACTTTTTTTGTAGTTGATAAAGCATTAATAGTATTTGATACATTAATTTAAGAATGATCTCAGTATACTTTCATACCAAGTTTCATATTCGTAGCTGCGTACTCAATTAGGTATTGCGGTCAAACTATAAACTGTTAGGAAACGTCGTTCTCTACTTTGTACTAGAAAACATTATGTTAAATTACTGTGTATTTTGATTAAGGAGTGCCATTCACTTCACAAGTTGCACGTCCGCCATGGCGTCATTACTTATCTACAATTTTAATACTCGTTACGATTCAAATAGCATGTCGTTATCACCAAGCTTAATGAAAATACGCGAGTTTCTTCGAAAGCTGAAATGGGGAGACAGCACAGCACTTGGAGGATATCATGAGCTTGTTTTTATTCGCTAAGATACAAATTAGGTCGCGAAGGATAATGCTTTTAAAGCCTATTTAGGCGCGTTCGCAAATTGCGAAAAAGACTATTAGCTTCGTCTGTTTGTGTTTGCCTTTCTGTCGGTCTCCCAGTTCGTCCGTCTGTCCGTCCGCACGGAAAAACTTGGCTCCCACTGGATGAATTTTCAGTAAGTTTGATATTTGAGTATTTTTCGAAAATCCGTCGATAAAATTAAAGTTTAATTGAGATTTATTAAGAATAACGGGCACCTTACATGAACACGTATGTGTATTTATGATACCTTGCTGAATTCTGCCTAAAATGAGATGTTTCAGACAAAAACTATAGAGAAAATCAAAAGACACGTTTTACATTCGATAACATTTCTTCCGATAATCTTACCGTTTATGAGGCAATGCGAAAAAAATATGACAGGACCAGACTGGCCTCAGATGACAATATACGTTTAATACGGCGCATGCGCTTTGTATGCTTGATAACTTAGGCAACAGATACACACTCATAATATGTAATACATATTGCTTGGGCACGGCAACACTGATTACGTGAACGCTCCTCAGTGTTGCGTTTTATGCGTATATTTATATATTTTAATTTATATATATTTATATATTTACCTGTCCTGTTTATTGGCAGCTCGAATGTATTATTTTATATGAAACAGTCATGAACTGTTAGCTGCTTTGTTGACACAAAGTCCTGAAGACTGCAGTTGGGGCTTAACATATGTGCCGATTTGCAGCTGTCATTGATTAAGTACATATGGCTTCAACGTGATAACTAATATTGGAGATTTTTTCTCCGATATTGTAAATTGCTCAACCATCTTATTGAACCCTTTGGAGCACTGTGGTAACTATGTCACACACTTTAACTCTAAAAGCATGTACTTTGCAAATAACAGTTACTTCCTTGAACGCTATGAACCGGTTTGTCTTTATATTGAAGACGTAGTTGTTTACTGTGAGGTAGGAGCTGAACTTCCGTACAGTATTTAGGTGAACACGTCTTCAAATTGCCAACTGCGATAAGAGAAATTGTAGCTAGTCTGCTCTCACGTTACGAATTTCCCCAAAATTTGTTGCGCAGTGCTTCTCGCCTGACATTTATGAGGTGGATTATTTCTGAGGTTGTTAAGTCGAAGTTACTCCCTGCTATCAATTCTCGTATCTAATGTCAAATTGTAAATTATACACGAGTTCATGGCAGAAGTCGAGCACTCAGATGTTTCAGATTAGTAATTAATTTTTTAGTTTTAATGCTAATGATAACCAACTGATATTTGAAATTAAATCTTAATTCCTCTGTCCGTACTGTGGTTTATTTGGTTGTGACTTCGGTTAAAGTGGTAGGTGGGTATCAGTTTTTCAGAAGAACCAGGTACATCCTGGAGACAGGGGCAATACATGCCTCCGAAACGTCGGTACTTACCTACAAGATTACACGGTGAAAGAAGGCGACACTTATGAATTTTCTTTGCCGTTAGAATCCCAGATCTCGTACATGCCTTAAAACACCCGATGATTGAGAGAGTTAAAAGTAGAGACTGTAGTCTGCACTAATAGACTATCAGGATCATTTAACGTTTAGAGTTAATCAGTACTGAAATACGACATTTACGATTCCTCTTTACCGTGAAAACCTGTCCCATAAACATTCGTATATGCCCGATGACTGAAATATTTGGAAAAATGTCGTTTTTAGATGACACTAATAGTTGATAAAGACTGTCCAGCCTCTAGAGGCGATCATCACTGAGGAACCAGAAATACATATGAAGAGTTTTAGTCCCAGTTTGAAGAGAATGTACCACATTTAACACCTGGACATAGATGGGAGGATAGCAGGAAAATGGCTGTTAAAGAAATACGAGGGTGAGTCCAACGAAAATCTTAAATTTGTTTATCTCGTAATTTATTGGACACAAAGGTACACAATTACTTCATTTTCCTATGTAGTCTCCATTGCGTTCCATACAAGTGTTCCAGCACTTCGGAAATGCATGGATACCTCTAGAAAAAAAAATCTTTTGGCTGAGAACGCAGCCACTCGTGCACCGCCTGCTGCACCTCTTCGTCCGACCTGAAAGACTTGCCTCCCATCGCCTCTTTGAGCGGTCCAAAGACATGAAAGTCACTGGGGACGAGGTCTGGTGAGTAGGGCGGATGTGAAAGGCACTCGAAGGACAGATCTTGGATTGTTGTAACAGTTAATCGGGCAGTATAAGGCCGCGCATTGTCATGTTGAAGCAAAACACGTGTACTGAGACGTCCACGTCGTTTGGACTTGATTGCAGGGCGCAGGTGGTTCTTTAGGAGTTCTGCATACGTTGCACTGGTCACAGTGTTCCACCTGGGCATGTAGTGCTCCAAAATTACCCGTCGTTCGTCCCAAAAGAGAGTCAGCACAACGTTTTCCGCAGACGGTTTTGTGCGGAATTTTTTCGGTTTTGGTGAGGAGGTATGGCGCCATTCCTTGCTCGCGTTCTTGGTTTCCGGCTGGTGGTAGTGGACCCGGGTTTCATCTCCCGTAACAGTTCTTCCTAAGAAGCCCTGACCTTCTGCTTCAAAGCGTTTCAAAAGTTCCTGGCAGGCATCAACACGTCGCTCTTTCAATTCTGCAGTCAGCTGGCGTGGCACCCACCTTGCAGACAGTTTATGGAACTGCAGAACATCATGGACGATATGATATGCTGATCCATTACTCATATCCAGATGTGCGGCTACTTCATTCACTGTTACGCGGCGATTTTCCATCACGATGGTTTCAACTGCTGCAATGGTCTCTGGTGTCACTACTTGGTGTGCCTGACCAGGTCGAGGAGAGTCTGTTACAGATCTAATGCCGTTCATGAACTTCCTAGTCCACTCGTACACTTGATGTAGTGACAGACATGTATCACCGTACTGAACTTTCATTTGTCGATGAATTTCGGTGGGTTTCACGCCTCCACTACTTAAAAAAAAGCGGATAACAGAAAGCTATTCTTCTTTGGTGCATGTTGCAAGCGGGACCGCTATCTTTGTACTACTACTGCGCCGTCGTGTTGCATTCCTGCGTCGTACTGCCACCTGTCGGCCACTCTTCAAACCATCAGTATCACTATTGTCAACCTACAAGCCAATCGAGCTGTGTTTCGAATTTTTATCGCACTTTTAAGCTTTTCATTTGAGTCTCCCTCGTAGAATATAGTGTATGGACTGAATTCGGATGACTCGGGATATTCACCGGTTGCTGGTCGTTGTGGACGCGGTAGTGAATCTTTGTGTTATGTGAAAGGCGAAAAGTTTCTTGACTAACTTAGTGAATGTCAGCTTCTGAAGAAGGAGTTAGCTGTGATTCAGCATTAGTCTGGTATGGTAAAATGTACAAGTGTAAACGTTTTTGATTCAGCAATGTAATACTTGCACAACTTTGAGATTTGCTATAGTAAGATTCGGTCTGCAGTACATAATCGATAGTCCCCTTGCGGTTGGAGAGTTACATCGAGAAACAGCTTTCATCTCTTTGTATTTATTAGCCATTGATGACAGTCGGATCAATGTAGGCAATGAGATTTTCAGTCTCCATGGCAGTGAACATTTCTGTGAAGATCCTGTCCTGGTATGTGACACCGTGTATCCTGGCAGGAATGAACTTGCATTTCATTGTGAAATTTGTGCCAAGACTGCAGAGTGTCGCATCTCGGACTGCCGTAATGTGTTATTTTCGCTGCACACATCGTGAATCTAAACATTAACTTCCCACCATTTGGGTGTAAAGAGAAAACGCTTGAGGTTGCGCCAGTTTGAGGCGAACCGCACATGATTTTGTGTGAAGGTAGAACTTGCTACAGCACATTGGTCCAGAAATATCACCATGTCTGCGTCTGTTTATTTCACTCTTAGGAATGATCAATTAAGTGTACAGACAATCTACACAGCTCTAATGATGAAGTCACGTAACTCAGCTGGTTGCATGTCGGAACAAAAGTCATAAGTACGTGACCGCGCATTTCAGGCACTAACGATTCAAATTCCATGTAGCTGCGTGCAAATTGAGAAACTGACAGTCACAGCGACAAAAATTCTTTGCCTTAATGAAATGGGAATATTCATTACCATGTTCACAACAACCCACCAGTGGCTCCTGTCCTGTCAGATGAAACATTCCCCCCCCACTGCCTTTCTTTCAGACCCATTTTAATGTTCTCCTACCGTTTATGCCTGTGTCTATAAGAAGTGCGGTGCCTTAAAGTCTCATACGTAATGTTGTAGAGTCCAGTTGAAATGTGATGGCACACGGTCACGCATGGGAGGGGGAGTGAAGGGGAAATTGGCGAATGGAATGGGTAGCCAGTACCCTTCACACTACCTCGGAACATGGTGTATCCAGCATTACTACCGCTGATGCGCACACCTCGGCTGCCAGTAGTCGACAGAACTGACGCCCCTGCCG
>Ga0123355_10004589_pt1 | contig 20074 bp, 10 predicted proteins | sample TergutEmb28metaG_3_FD_89872 | JGI IMG/M metagenome (GOLD analysis project Ga0123355, IMG submission 89872) | Embiratermes neotenicus P1 segment gut microbial communities from Petit-Saut dam, French Guiana - Emb289 P1 | ecosystem: Host-associated > Arthropoda: Insects > Digestive system > Gut ...
AAATTCTTAGACGTATGCGGCATATACGGAAAGTAGTCAAAAGTTAATGGAAGAAATGTATATATTGGTGTCTTTCCATAACCATACACAGTGTTAAAATTGTAGGGCCAAACTGTAATTAGACACAATTTTAAAACTATATTTAAGTTTTATAAGTATGTAGATAAAGTAATGTAAGAACATACACAAAATATCTGTAGCAAAACATCGGAAATCCAACCAGCATTCCTGGGGACTATCGAACGGCGAAGCAATTAGATCCTTCAGTCAGCAAGTAAATAATAAATAAATATGATTATTATTACAAATTCTTTACGAAACAAAACAAAAGTGTTATGTGGAGAATAACTCTTTCTGTCTATCTGCTGTTAGCTGCTCTTTTTGTGTGTAGAACCTATAATTTAGCAATGGGTGAGAATAAAATTACATACAAGATTGCCATGTCGAAAGCAGTATTAACAAAAAGAAGATTCTTTCTACCAGCAACGTTGACTTAAGTATCAGTACGAAACTGGTGATATGATACATTCAGAGCGCAGCTCTTTATGGTTCTGAAACTTGAACGCATCAGGCAGTAGATCAGAAATACAGCCTACTTCTGAAGTTCTGAAATGTTTTAGAGAACGATGGTGAAACGCGGTTGGCCCGATCGTGTAAAAAATAAAAAAAAGTATTTCATAGAGTCAGGGAGGAAAGGAACATCCTACATATAATAAAAAGAAGGAAGGCTGACTGGAATGGACACATCTTGGGTAGGTAATGCCTTCTAAACGCCTTATGGACGGAAAAAATGGAAGGATGAGAAGATGAAGACGTAATGTGCTACTGGATTACTTTAAGGAAACAAGATGATACAGGAAATTGAAAGAACTAGACGGCTTTCTGTTGAGAACTTACTTTTGAAAAAGCTACATGTCGATACATACGTCAGACGGGTCTATGTTGCCACGTCAGGAAATCTAGTTGCTTGTCAACAGCAATCATTCATAGAGACGTACACAACCACGTGACATCGTGCTAAATAGAAGAATTTGTCATAGATTTTGCATGGGTATCATTAACTGTTCTCATTTCAGCTTGGGGAGAAGAAAAATATATTCTTTCGGGCTTGAGAAGGAATGACACCCGCCTGTATGCGTGGCTCCATGTAGCTCAGAACTTGTCTGCGGTGAATGAACTCCCTGTGCATGTTTCTTTTAGTGTGTACGTGCCAGCTGTCTGTATGAAAGTAAGGACATTACTCACTCCCACCTCCCAACTAATCGGGATTTTGCTATTAGGAAAAGATTTTCTTGTAGTCCTATCTGGACCGCAGAGAGGCGTCGCAGAGCAGTTGAGGCTAGGGTATCACATGTTTGTTTGTGCTTTGTGTACTAATCTTTGTTTTGTGAGTGGTCAGCCACTAAACTCTCCCTTCCATTTGTTTAATCCAGATAAAACCACGAATTTTTTAAACCCTTTAAAAATACTTGTCCGCCATACAACGTCCACAACATCCTGATCACATTCAGCGATTCGTATACTCCCTGACCAGAGATTCTCGTGGTGTAGAACGACTGACAGAACCGGAACCCTTAGTTGTAAACTTTTCACGGAATTCCGTCATTTGTTAATGAAATATTACGCCCATGTTTCAAAATATCCACGAAGAGCAGCAAATAGATACAAAATGGCGTCGAGAATATGGGGCAATGGCAGTTCTGGCATCAGTTAATTGTACTTAATCCGTGGTATTTCGAGGGGTGGGTGGAGGTTTTGATTGTCTTCTTCTTATTATACTTATCCCATTATCACTGTCTGTTGGCTGCGACGTGGGGTAAAGGGGCAGGGGCGGGATGTTAACCACCAACTCTATCTAGCGCCAATGTTAAAAAAAGAGTACCACTTTACGTCTATTCCCCACCGGGCCTTCATTGCCTGGTCGAGAGAACGACTAGCAGGCTGCGAGGGAGAGACTGTCGGTAAGTAAATGAAGAAACAGATCCGATGTGGCCAAGTTTAACCGGAAGAAGCCAAATAGCGCAGAGGTTAAATTATTAGCGGTATTTGTTTAAGCAGCAAATGTTTTGCAGCTTTAGGGACCATCGAATGTGATAATGTGAATAATCTTATGGTTTTAGAAAAATTAGAATATAAAAACTTCGGCCAGAATTACAACAGCATAAATAATAATTTCTTGAAAAATGCTCAAAATCTTTATCCAAGGAAATTACGGTAAAATGTAACGATTGATAGGAATGTAAGCTAGGCAAATGTCTATAATGTGAACCATGGAAGGCATAAAACTAGCAGAGCTATTAGGAAAAAAGTAAGGTTGGGCTACAAAACTGTATTAGTGATTTCGAAATAAATAATACGTATAAAAGCAGTATAAGGGACTTGCCTAGAGGTATGAACGAATGCAATAAACCTAAGCCTTATTCTCTTATAAGAGGTCGTATAAAATTTAGACGTACACACTTTCTTCTCTCAAGGTTAGTTCCGTAAGTAGGCATAAACTGAATTATCGGAATCGATAACGAATCGCAAAATTCTGGTTAAGAAACAGCTGTAAAAATTAATATAGAATTCGCCACATAATTCTGCCTCAACTTGCGCAACAGAAATTGTAATAGGCAGGTAGAAGGCGGAATAACAACGACACTAATAGCGACCATAGAAACTTTTCTTTGCCCAAGACTAGAAGTCATTACAACTGGGATCACAATGCCTGTAGAAAATTCTCTATTGCATAGGAAGCTTGGCTAATTGCAAGCGAGAGGAAATTCGTGCGTCATGTCTGCCACATGGTTAATTCGCTTCAAGTTTGCACACCCATAATATCGTTTAACTTCCTGGAGATGGTTGTAAACATGTATCTCCAGATGGCATGATTATTCTATGGCTTAACATGAACTTCTACCTTGCTACCAAACAAACACACAGAGAGAAGCATATTGTCTCTTAGGACGGTAAAGAAGAAGCACTAGAACACACTCGATGGAGAACTCGCATTGGAAGACTGTCGCAACGCAGAATACGAAATAATGGAATATGCAAAATTTTTAATTTTCTCTAAATTTTCTTGTCCAAATGACCTTAAAAAGGCTTTTATTAAATAAGCCAAAGCCATTTATCGCTACATGGGAAGTCCCATTGTGGTACAAAAAGGCAGTACAGAAATTTGGAACGTTGTGTTTTACTGTCCCTTTTGCTATATTGAAACCAAAACTACTGTATGTTTTTGCAGATTTGTAACATAGTAATGAAAAACTGTATCAACACAAAATATTTCCCTCAGTTACATCAGACACACAGCAGGGTATCGTAAACGAAAACTGTTAAATACGCTCTAGCTTTTCAAAGTTTAATGATTGTTGTTAGTTTCTTGATTGGTGCCTATAGAGCAATGAACCTACGTTTCTACTTTTGCGCCACCGTGGAGCAAATGTCAGTGCTAATTGCAGGTAAATTTCTGCACTCTGCAGACAGCCCCGGACCTGTAACTCTTAATTTGTATGTTACATTACCATTTTGCAGCAAATCTTGAAATATTTTCTCCTTTTCACATTTCTTTACAATGCGTCATTGAAAATACGTATATGGCAAGTTATGATTGCCAAATAGGAAATTTCAGTTATAAACTTAATTTGCAACGCACTGTAATATCTGCTGTTTTCATAACATATAAAAGGAAAAAATACCAAATGTATGCAGTCAGGAAAAGTTCGACTTCGTCGAAAAGGCCACGAAGGAATTTCTTCGCAAAAGCGAGTAGCTATGAAAGTTGGTATTGATGAATTGGAAATGTGAACCCCCTTAAACTGCAGCTGTATTTTATTTTAAGGTAGATATGAGTGATTTTATATGAAATTTGTACAACTGGACTTAGTAAAATGTAGATGACAAGTTTTCTAGACGGACTTTGCTGACAGCAAGAAAACTAATCTATTATTTTGTAGAAGGTTACAATATTATGCATCGTTTTGATAAGTAGCCAAACGTTTGGAAATATATTTGAAATAATTCCTGAAGACGTGTTATCTTTAGCTTTTTGAATATTAGTCAAAGAAATGACTTCGAAGGGATTAGAGAATTTAACAAACTTCAATTGAACAAGTTCTTCGAAAAGTTGTTCCGGTTGTAAGTTATGAAAACGCTGATTCTTTTTTCTGAACACACATTCTAATATGGACAAAGATGTTTTCTCAAGAGTTCCAAACTAGGGTCCTAAAGTTTTGACCACCAAAGGTTAGAAAGTCTTTGGGAAGTATCTTGTGGAGAGAGCTGAACATATCACAGATGTCTGTGCGATGCGTGGGAGTGGGTTACACTTCCTCTGTTTGTTCGCCAGGCGATGACGTAGAAAAAGTGTAGGTAGCTCCTCCTGAAACAATTTTTGTATCCTTTCTCTAAAAACATTATTTCTACTCTGTTCCTAAAACGAATTATCTGCTTTCAGGAGAAAGCACGAGCTGGTACCAATTATCCTGTGGTGCTTTTATGAGCAAACGTTAAGCTCTTAAATTCCTGGAAGCCAGAAACGTGTGCCGTCAACACAACATTTACGTGACAAGAATTCCATTATGTATTAAGTACGAAATACAAGCACTTGACAGATAAATGTAGTAAGCTGTTGTTGATATATCCTGCAAGAAAAATAAAGCAGTACCAATTTTGAAAGTTATTTGGCTCAATTTGTCTAATGTATTCTGTTCTAAAGAAGACAACCAGCCCTTTCATATCGTCTGGAATGCGACCTCTTAAACTACACACTTCAACGGGTTGTTATTTTCTCTCGTCTCGTGTCACAAGATTAACGTGACCAGATGATCACCAGAGAAATTTGACGCCAGCGATAAAGTCAAGGAAGGTTTAATTGACGCTGAAGAATGGGAGGCGCGTATTCTATTGGCCATTAACTTTATTCTCTATGTTGAAGCTAACCCAGTTGTTCACATCCAGAGGAGACTAGAGTTTTTTGAGTAGTTATATTTCACGTTCCTAAAAGAACCGAGCCAATGAAAGGAAACAAGCGGGGGAAATTTGCGAAATATTGTCAATATCTGCGTTCGACGATTCAGTGACTTTAGAGAGGCCAAAAGAAGGTGAGGAAAACTGCATAGAGAGAGATTCGAGGAAAGACTTGTCTTGAAACTTAAAAATATGAATGAGTGGAGACTCAGGCATTGAAAGAAAGAAGACACCTTCATGGTCATAAAATTTGTCTCTCACCATTATATTTCTTGTGTGTATCCAGCACATTCCTGATGATGGCTGATCTGGACAGCCGGAACCTCTTGTTGTGTATATTAAAAGACTACTATACTAGATTTTTATAGTTGTAGTTGGTCGGATAATTAGAAACTTATCGAAAAATACACAATGGGACGATATCAGCCAAGAAACTTTATCGGGATCAGTCTTATTAACATGCCATCAGGTACAGCTAGATGGATTCCAGTGGCTATAAGTTTGCTCTGCGCATGGAAATTGTATAGAATTCTTCTGCGAAATTGTGGATTTGAGTATTGACTTTTCTTCTCTATAGTTTCGATTGACAGAGACGTGTCTATTATGGCACTTTCAGTAGTTTCTGTAAAAGAACTCATTTGAATGTGCCCTGCCTTCTTCAAGATATATTTTGCAGTTATGGTGTAAAACGTTTGTCTAGATTTATTAAATGCTTTCAATATTACACCATCACAATCGCGAATTTTGTCTCGCAAGAATATAAATTTGCCCCACTCGTGCTGCAAAATCCAGTTTTGAAAACTTGGAGTTTAGGTTAATTTGTAATAAGAATTCAATGTTTAATGATAAAGTTGGTGTGGAGAAGAGTAATTAAAAAATACAAATAATAGAAATAATATGTTTCAATTAATAGTTATACAAAGAACTCAGTAAAAATATCTCATGCCTTGGGTGCATGTTTTGCCTCATTCTACTTTAGACTAGGTGTTTCAGTTAATAGTTACACAAATAACTCAGTAAAAATAAATCGGCTTATGATTACGTCCAGTACTTACGCAGGCGAAAATCGCGGACAGGTAAGCCGGCAGTTTTCCTTACTTTGCGAAAGGGGCGCGTAAAAGGACTGACATAATGAACGTCATATCTGTAGGGCGCATTACATTATAGATGTTGCATAAGGGTAACATGAATTTATTTTTTGGAGAAGTATCAATTTCAGGGAACAAATATCAAAGTCTACTTATCGCCAGAAGCTTAACAATTATTGGCAGCGTCCTGATTATAGTCTTCTGAGGTCTGACACCATGTAATGTTGTTGAGTGACGTCGAAATTTAGAAAGGCATGCTATTCTACATTCAGCTTTGTCATTGCTTCAAAGTTGCCAGCGATAATTACAGACTTCCTCATCGTCTGTCTGTTTGTTTGTTGCCGTTTGTAATTTATCCAATAAAATTCGTTGTTACTTTTAAGACGTAGGCTATTTGCATACGAAATATAATGCAACAGGCTGCTGCACTTTCTTCTTTATAGCCAGAAGCCCGAAAGCTAAGGAGACCACCGACATTTTCAGAGATTGAAATTTTGTTAATTGATATTTAAAAACTTCCTTTAAAAGTGCCCTGGTTTTCTAATAACACATGAAATATTAGAAGTGTACTATGCAGTAACGGAAGAGTATATCGGCCTACTTTCGCAATTTGCACAGTAAACACTGTAGAATTCAGTCTACTTAATCTAGTTGTGATTTATTTAAAGACACTGTCACTATCACAGATTGCATTGCGAATAATGATAGACTTCTGAATAATGAATTCGAAAAATGTGGTAGGAGTAATCATGCCGTGATTTAAGGTATTATCCACTTACTTGCCTGAAGAAAATAAAGAATTAAATTAGCACTAAATTATATCTGAGCAGTGGGAGGATGGACCTACTTGCCCTATTCTTGAAAAAGGGAGACCAATTAGAATTGAATAATTATAGAGGAAGAATTATTCTATTGAATACGGGATATAATTTTTTTTTCTAATGCATTGTATGAAAGTTTGTAACCCTACGTAGAAAATATTGTCGATAAATATCAGTGTGGAAAAAAAAGTAAATCAACAATCTACCAAATTCAGTCCATGAGACAAATTCTATTGAAGATCTCAGAGCATAGAATCAGCACGTTTCCTTTATTAATTGGCTTCAAGGACGTCCTTCTCGCCAAAATAAGGAATAAATTACTCGAAGCCTTAAAGGAATTTAAGATGCAACAAACTTTAATAAGACTGCTTAAATATACTATGAAACATGGGAGGAATAAAGTTACAATTAAGATGGTAGTATTGGAAAAGGTAATCAGAAATTCGGAGATAGAAACTAAAGGCTTTATATATACAATAAAAGTACCCAGGTACCTGCTTATGCAGGTTATATAGCAATAGTTGAGAGAGCCTAGACAGACTGAAGGAAACAATGAAGAAACTAACGCAAGCAGCACAAGTAATGAGACTTAGCATCCAACGCACAGTAAACAAAATACGTGGAAGTAACAAAAAAAAACCAACTAATACTAAAAGTGTCAAAAATTAATGAACAGGGATAGGAGAGGATAAAGGAATTTAGGTGTCCAAAAATAGTCTTAACAGAAGATAATGATATAACAATAGAAATCCAGTAACTAAAAAGTGTAGCTGATAAAACTAGCTAAGGGCTATAGAAACAACTTAACTCACCGATTAGGAAACATCAGAGTTAAAGTATATTATACAAAACCGTTACACGACCGATACTTGCATATAGAACTGAATGTTGGCACCTCGCAAAGAAAGGTGGAATTTTGCTCTGAATCTTTAAACGAAGAATGTTAAGAATGATATAGGGTCCTGTGAACGATAATGGTATACGGAGAACAAGATACAGCAGTGTGCTTTATACGTTCTATGATGAACTGCACAGAGTCAAAGTGATAAAAATAGGAAGATTCAGGTGGATGGAACACCTCTTTAGAATCCAATAGCTGGGTCATAGCATGAAGCTTAGCCTTCTTAAACCAGAAGGCACTCGAAGTGTAGGAATACCTAAATTGAGGTGGCGTGAGTCAGGTGAGGAAGATCTGAAAAATATGGGCGTGAGGAACTGAAGACCTATGTAGCAGGACCGAGAGCAGTGGAGGACAACTTTGGTACAGGCTAAGTTTCACCACGGAGTGTAATGCCAGTAGAAGGGAAAAAAAACCCGAAGCTTCGTATTCTGTCGTGCTCGTAATGCGAACTCGGCACCTCCAAAATATAAATCACCAGCTTTATGCTTGAAAAAGCCCTCTCAGAGTAAATAAATTAAAAAGACAGTGGAGACATGGTCTCAGGTACCATTATTTATATCAATCACCAAAACTCTTCGATTGCGTGATGAAAGTTTATGGACAATGGTTAGGACGTAGCGTGCTTCTGTTCGATAAATATAGGCTGAAGGTACTTCAGTTATGACGTCACGATACACGCAACGAAATATCCTCCTTTTTAAAGGAAACTGAAGCACGAGGCTGGCACCGGCCAATAGGAGACCCAGATCTGTGCTGTATTCATTTAAATCGCTTTACTTTCGGTAGGGATTACAAAGCAAATTCATTGTTCCGTAAAACTAATTACACTGGACAACAAATTTCAATTTTTTTTTGTATCTGTGATTAATATGTTATTAATTTATTTGTTTGCATTTATGAAGTTGGAAAAGGGACATAAAAAAGATCACTTGGCTCTAGTTTTAAAATTATTCTACACTGTGTTATTTTAGGAAATAGTTTGAAATATTATATGGAACGGTGGTTTAAATAAAAAACTAAATATTATTCACTAGAAAAGAATGTGTTTAATAGACATATTCTGTTTAGAGATGATATTTACAACGTAAATTGAACATCTGCACAGTTTTTTTTATGTAAGTTCATTATTTAACACAAACAAAATAACTTTTTTTCCATTTTGCCTGTCGCTTGCATTCCATAATAGGGGCATCCCTTGCCAAAGTCCAGCAGTAGTCGGCGAGCATAGCACAGTTCCATTTCCCTTGATATCTCTTCTCCATTGAAGAAATGTCTTGATGGAAATGTTCTCTACGTTCATCACTCACTGCACCACAATTCTCCGGAAAAAAAAATCCATATGCGAATGAAGGAAGTGTACTTTTAGTGACATGTTGCAGCCTAATTTCTGGTAGCTATGCAAAAGGTTGTTTACAAGCTTCTCATAATTTTGAGCCCTTCTGTTTCCCAAAAATCCTTTTACTACAAATTTAAAACTATCCCAAGCCGACTTTTCGTCGCCTTGAAGGAGTTTGTTGAAGTATTCGTCCTTGATAATGTCTCGTATTTGTGGACCAATGAAAATACCTTCTTTTAGTTTTGTCTCACTTAGTCTGGTGAACTTTTCTCATAAGTAGGTAAAGGCAGCTTCTTCTTGGTTCATGGCCTTTACAAAATTTTTCTTCAGCCCAAGCTTTAAATGCATGGATGGCAACGAAATTTTACTCTGTTCCACTAGTGGCTGATTTTCCACATTCATGATTCCTGGTTCCAGAGATTTTCTGGCAGACCAATATTGTCTTGAGTAATGAAGAGATCGAGCTCTGCTGTCCCATTCACAAATGAAGCAGCAATATTTTGTGAATCCTTATTGTAGTCCAAGTAGTAAGGCAATCACTTTTAGGTCACCACAGATTTGCCATTTGGTTTATCGTAATTAATGGCGTCCATCAGAATGTTTATGTTCTCATACCACTCCCTATTATTCACTGAATGATCAGCAGGAATAGAAGGTAGGGTACTGCCATTGTGAAGGAGAAGTGCTTCGAGACTCAGCTTAGACGAGTCTATAAAGAGTCGCTAGTCCAGAGGATTGAGGTTAATACTAAGTGTTTGCATCAGGCCATCAATATCAGTGCAAGCAACAAGGCCCTTTTCCATTTTAAAGAAATGAACTAAATCTTCGTGCCTTTTACGATACACAGAAATCAATTCTCATCATCTGGGAGCGCAGTGCTGACACCTGTATCCCTTCCCAAGTAACTATTTTACGCATTAAGCCACACATCATATATCATGACAACTAGAGTCAAGAATTGAATTCTAAGGCCATATTTGGTTTCAGCACGTTGAATTGAAGAGGAGTAAACTATTTTGGTTACGGATACATTTTGTGTGTTGGCCAGTGTTAAAGGACTGTTTGGTTTCTGTATGGCTCGTAAATGTACAGTCTAGTGTCGCTGCTGTGCAACTGAATATCAAAGAGCAGAGCTGCCATGAGAACGGAGCTGCAGTGCACTTTCACTCTTGCCCAGGTGACGCTCTCCGGTATCAACTTCTAGTGAGCCAGCCGTTGGAGGACAGATCACTTTGTGAGAACAGAGCTGGTGTATGCTAGCACTAGCAACGTAGTGCTACATACGTCATTTGTTTGTGGTACAGCTCTGTAATTTATCACAAAAAATGTTTACTTTGCCCTGGTTCAACTTGCGAAGAAGTTGGTAAGCCAAATTATGTAGAAGTTATGGTTTGATAACGGTAAATAAAGGTTTGGAAATATGTGACAGGGGTTGGTCATAAACTAATTTGGGGCAATACCCTCGAATTTGCCTCTACGGACTGATCATATCCACGGAAATCCTCAGTCAGGATAGCCGATGTCCTCGCCAAGATTCGAAACTGTTAACTCCGGCATATGTTCAGAAGCCTTATCACGTGCGCCAGCTTTTAATGCCACGCACTTGCAAGATTGTGTGAAAAGTGATTTTAAGTCCTAAAGTAAAGAAAATTGAATTATAAATTCTAATATGGAGACACGTGTGTTTGATGCTTGTGTAAATGGTGCTTCCATACTTGAAATTTACATGAAACATTCGCATAATGCATTATATGAAAAACTTGCATCAGGTATGTTTTGAATATTGCGTTGTGTCATGTAATTCAGGATTCCACATTTTATGACTTCCCATACATTACGTACCGAGCGGTGACACAGATAGGTGTATCATTGTTTTGTGCTTGTGTGTTTTATTATATCGAAACAAACTGAGGATATCACACCTAATTTCATGTCCGATTTAGACCCCTACCACGAAATAGTATGTGTTACGAAAATGGACCCGTTTAGGCTGCACCAACGTAAGGTGGGAGAATCCAGATATTATTGAAGGCCGTCAGCGCGGTCCACTTCACTCACATTGCGGATATCAGACAAAACCGCTGACTTAATCTCAGTTAATATTGGTGAAACGCAGATATTTTACATTCAGAAGGACGCCAGTTCTACTAAACCGTTATGCACAGGAATCTTGACTGTAGTTTCATTCATACCAATGATTGTTCAAAAGTCAATTGATTCGCATTGTTCTTTGTGACTTCCAGCCACGTTCCATAGTATAGAATAACACAGTTGTTCGGCTAGAGTAATGTGGTCTTCCTTGTCCTTCGGTATGGTAAATGACACCCCGGTCAAAGGTTACCTCAGCCGCACGTCTAGATACCGCCCGAGAGCGAGGTCTTGCTAAGGTTGCCAAGACTACCCCAGAGGACAGTACAGTCAGTTGATAATGTCTGCGCCACTCATTAGCGCTGATTGCGTTCTGTTTCATAGATTGCAATTCGGAAATTACCCTTAATTATTTTCTTTTCTATTTCCATGCCGTTGTAACCAGAGTTTTGAATTGTAAGTGATGAAACATTGTGAAGTTGTATTGTGTCTAAGCACTACTATATACCTACGTTTGGAGGAGCGGAGCTGTAACGTCATGAATTCTTTACCTCTGCACTGGATGTAGATGATTGGTGACCTACACTTACCGGTAAATTTCACCCTTAACGCGGTGATAGTAGAGACGTTTATCCTCTTGTCAGCGTTATAAGGCTAGTTGCCCATCCAGGAGCTGGCCACTTCACTGACACATTTCAAAATAGCATATTACCATTTCTTTCCCAAAATTCACTACACTGCTGTGCTTAAAGTTTAATGACTTTTAGGAATCTGTGTTTCATCGTTGAACAATTTGAACATTTGAAATTTCAGAAAAAACTAATGTAAAATAAACTGCGAAGCCCCAACAAAACTGTTCGTTATTTATGGCAGACGTTTTGAATCTGCAGTAATTAATTACTTCCATTGGTCGTGGGATATTCCTTGCCGTGCGTTCAGCGAGTGCTTGTTGTGTCGCCTCAAGGTTGTTTGTACGTTCGCTTGACTCAGATCGGAACGAGAATCTTTGAATTCAAGGTAGCGGTCTGTGTGTGATTTCTTTCCGTGATAGTGGGACAAGAGCGTCATAATTTATACTAGGGCTGGCCAACTTCAAACCTCAATAGTGCCCCATAATTCGTCAAGGACTCAATCGAGGGCCGCAAGTGTGTATACATTTATCGAAAATTGGAGGGGATAAGATTAACCAGAAGACTATTATTTACAAACAATATGTTACCCTAAAACTGCGCTACAAGCCGGAAGGTAGCGGGTTCGATTCCCGATGTTATTATTGTAATTATTCATTGACACAATCCTTCCGGCCGTAATGGTCCAGGGGTCGACCCAGCCTCTAACAGAAATGAGTACCTGGAATAATCCCTGCGGGGTAAGGGCGGCCGGTGTGTACGGCTGACAACCTTACTACTTTCAAGTACCAGTTTTCTTGGAATCTGGAGGCTTCAGTTTCGTAGGAACATCAGTGCCTGTCCGGGACTGTAAAGGGATTGTTTTGCTAAAAGGACGGTTGAATGACAGAGTAGTGGGCCGTACTAAACTAGGTAAAACACAAAGAATGATAGGTTTACTGTGTGCTATCATAAAAGTGATAAATTACAGTTTCTAAACATTTTCTTCGCTAACAAATTTGCAGTACCAATTTCTGTAGACCTAATACACTGTGTCCGTTAAATCGTATTACTGAAACTATTCAGGTTACCAATGGTCACATGTTCATCAGCCCTGCTGGATAATATTCTTCTTCAATTGGCGCTAAAACCCTTCGTGGGGTTTGTCTTGCGCTGGATAATATTGAACCACTATATTTTGAAGACAAGTTTTTTGTCTGTCCCATCTAAGATGTAATCAAGATCCATTTTATGCATGTAGAAATAAATATCAGCAATTATTACTTACTTACTCCATTGTGCAGAGTCCTTCTTGAGAAGCTAACTGGTTTGCAGCTAGTCAAGAAATTCCCCGCATTTCACGGAACCCGAAGGTTCATTACTTCACTCACAAACGTCCGCCACTTGTCTCTATCTTGGGCCAGCCCAATCCAGTCCATAAACTCACATCCCACCTCTTGGAGATCCGTCCTAATATTATCCACCCATTTAAGCCTAGGTCTCCCCAGTGGTCTCTTTCCCTCTGATTTCCCCACCAAGACCCTATACACACCCTCCCCTCACCCATACGCGCCACATGCCCAACCCATCTCATTCTTCTCGATTTTATCACCCGCACAATATTGGGTGAGGGGTACAAATCATTTAGCTCATCGTTTTGCAATCTCCTCCATTCCCCTGTTACCTTGTCTCTCCTAGGTCCAAATATTCTCCTCAACACCATGTTCTCAAACACCCTCAGCTTCCCTTCCTCCCGCAATGTCAGCGACCAAGTTTCAAACCCATACAAAATAACAGGCAAAATTATATTTCAATATATATCTTGATCTTTAAATTTTTGGATAGCAACCTGGAAGACAAAAGATTCTGCACCGAATGATAGCAAGCATTTCCTGACCTCAGTCTGTTCTTAATTTCTTCCGCAATAGAATTTTAATTTGTTAAAGTTGTTCCCAAATATTTAAACTCTTCCACCCTCTCTAAGGTACTATTATCAATCCTCACATACCAGCAATTATTAGCTCGGTTTAATTAACTTTCCTCCACCTAATATTATTCAGGTGAAAAATGTGATTGGGGGGAGGGGTGCAGGTAACACATATGAGGGAAAAGAGAGGTGCATATAGCCTTTCAGGAAAACCTGAGGGAAAGAAACTACTTGGAAGACCTATGCGTAGGTGGTAGGAATAAATTGCACTGGAACTTCAGAAAATCGGTCGGGGACGTAGACTGGATAGATCTGACTCAGGATAGGGGCAGTTGGCCTGTCCTTGTGAAGGTAATAATTAACATTCGCTTACATAAAATGCGGGGAATTTCTTGACTAGCTGAGGAACTATTTTCTTCTTAACCTTTTGGCGCCGAAATTATTTTTTTAAATTTTAGCACACCCTGTATAAAAATGTGAATAATACAGGAACCAAATATGTTAGGTTTATGAAACAAACTGCATTTTGAAGAAGAAAAAACGGAGAGTATATACCATGTTTAAAATATTCAGTACCTGTATTTGTTGAATAAATATATAAAATGCAACATTCAGAGGTTAGCGGTGCGGTACGACCACTATAGTCGTCGTTAGGCGTCAAAGGGTTAATAAAACCCCCGTTTTATGCGGTTGTTTAAATTACAGAATACCGAACCAGGTGTTAATGAAAACTCCTATCAGCCAACGTGTGCAAGCTTAAAGACGAGAAAGATTACCCACCCTTTGTTCTGTATGTAACACAGACTTGTCAAACTCCGAACATGTTACGGTTCAAATCTGAAATCCAACTTGATTCTTGAGCCGCAAATTGAGTGTCACATTTTCTGTTTGACTATCAGTAAAACTTTCAATGTAAAAAAAGAGGAGAAAGCAAAACACCTCCCTGTAATCAGTTTTCCAGGATTTCTTGGATGTATTATGTAGTAAAAATAATACATTCTTATCTCTGGAAAGTTGTTTAACCAGTGTCGGGCTGACAGCGAATAATTTTCAAAAATATTTTTTTAAGTTTCTGTGACAGATTTACAGTCACTTAAAATGTTAAAAATTTAACCCTTAATTATTTCCTGTGTAAACATTCCTTCTGCAAGTATTTTATATATACTTGATAAGGTCAAAAACAGAAAAATTTGTAAATATAATATGCAATAGGATAATACTAAATATTTTTGTGATTGACTGCCCGTTTCTTGTACTTTTTACTAAGTATTTTGTGAAATGATGAGCGAGTATGATAACCTACGTATCATTTGACACTTAATAAGTGCAAAAATGTTCGCAGTATGAAGGTGCCACATCATAATGATCTGTTGGCAGCAAAATAGTGTATGTGGAGGAAGAAGTGTTACTTTTAGGACTCAGTTTTACCGTCTGATAAAAACCGCAACAAAAGCGAAAGCGATGTTTTTCAATAGTGGCCTGATATATTGGGAGGGGGGGGCAGAAGGATTGCAAGTGGCGAAACATTTTCTTGTACCAAGGTAGGCAATGATTTCAGAGTATTTGCACGTATTGCTAACCCCCTGAGACTGAGTGCAGTTCTTGTTAGGTTATGTTGCCATTATTTCTTGACACTTAGATACCGATGGTCTGTCGGCAATGGTGAAGGTTAAATGAGGATGTTAATATGCACGGAACGTATCGTTTCATTATAACTGGCATACACGGGCAATAGAGACGGAAATGAAATTATTTTCGCAAGATTAAAGTTAGGTGAGCTAGCGTAACGTTTACCCTATTTAGACAGACAGCAGTGTGCAGTGGTCGCTATTCAAGTTTGTCATAAGCGACATCTGTTGCAGCAAGTGTAGCTAACAGGATGAAGGTGGGAATGCTACTATGGATCTTAAGAAAGATAATACAAATGCAGTAGACACACTGGACTATATACTGAGAGGTAGGATAAGGATGCTCGTAGAAAAGTTAATATTCACCGGTGTGCTGGGTCGATTTAAATCGGGAGGGGACTCGTGTACCATGTTTGCCATATGGTTAGTCCGCCCCACGTTTCCACGCAAGCAAAATCATGTACATCCAGTACATCCGAAACGAAAGGCAGATGCCTATCCAGTCTCCTTCGATTTGGCAGTGGCGAAGTGAAGACAGACAGACCGTCTTTCAACGCTGCATTGCCACGTTGGCATTACGTAAGGGAAATGATGTTCCAGACATTAACGCTAATAAATTATGTTCATAGTATCGTGGCTAGATGTGGAATGACTGGGGTAGCAACTACAAGATGTCAGAGTGGGACATGCTGAGTAGTGGGATAGACCGAATGACGTCTGCACTGAAGCCAATTCGTAAACCATCATACACGCCCATCAGATGTTGCGTACTGTTGGAAACATGACCGAAAGTTAGGGGTCCGGTACCTTCGGGGGTTGAAGAAGTGAAACTTAGTGCATAGACATGTCACATTTACCATTCTTGCCAAATTCATGTCTTGATGGCAGCGAAGATGTTAATATCTGGACGACCTGAAACAACATTCACATATTTGTGAAATAAGGGAAGGCTCAGAACTATTTGCTGCCCCAACGGGCAACATGTTTCGGCTTCTTCATAAAACCATCTTCAGGCACCTTCATAGATATACGGCCTAAGAGAAAAATAAGCATCTGATTACAACTAAGTAGATTTAAAAAATGCACAGCTATTATGTTGATGAGTATAAAACCAGTAATCTTTTGATCTAACATTTATCATATAGCCGTAGTTCTGATGAGAACCACGGCTATGCGTTTCGGCTAATGTTAGCCAGTCTCAAGCCCATTCGGGACAATAGAATTTTATATAGGCCTATAGCATGTAATGCATTCGGCTAATTAATCCCACTTACATTTCAGTAAAAGCAATATAGTCACTGACTTATATCACTCGTTTCAAAGTTTGTTTGCGATTATTAATAATGTTTTTGTGTTAAAATTATAGAACCAGCCACAGATGCAGGCATAAGCTGGAAATCAATCTCACGTAGTAATTATTCACCGCCCTTGGCACTGCTAAACTGCACAGCATGACTTGACAGCAAATTAATTGATATAACAGTGAAGCGTATTTTACCTTTGATTTTGTGTCTCACCATTTTAACTTTCCCGACGTCGGGAGTGTAGGCCTGTTAGTCCAAACCTCTCAGCCGCAGCGCCGTAACCACTCGTATTCGAGCTGGCAGCAAGGGGCCCAGTGATTTCCACCTCTTTTACTCCTTAAGAAGCACCAGGCTGGCAAGCGATTTGCAGCAGACGCTTTGTGATGCACGCTGTCGTCACCTCTTGGCTGCAGACACTTGACACTCATGTCTTCTACGCCGGGATGCAAGCCTTGGTGACAGGTGGGACATACGTTTGAATGTTAATGGTGACTACGTTGTGGTCTGGTGTGTATCAATTGCTACCTAAGTGCCATGTACACATAGCAGTCAAAATTAAGCTCTCGGTATAAGCGTATTTGTTACCTGTCTTGGTCTCAGTTATAAGGAATCTTAAAGGGACCTTTTAAAATGACATCACATATCGCTCTACACTCGGATACTTTCCCATGACGGATGATAGTGCAGCAATCGCCGCAGTTTGCCGTGATTCGGGGTTCATGCGCACATTGCAGTTATTACATTTTTTTAAAGACACACGGTTGGAGGGGAAATAGAGGTATAGCTCCACTCTTTCGTAACTTCGGCACTAGGTGGATATGGGTGGTTAGATTCAGGTCCCGTCCGCTTTACCTCCAGAGTAAGAATCTCAGGTGTCCATTGAATATAAAGCAGGGAGAAGACCAGAAGACTGCTTGGATCGGTGTGCAGTCGAACACAGTTGTGTTCGACTGCACACCGATCCAAGTTCATACACACACAACGGGAATGACACACGTCCCAGAAGACTGCTTCCAGATATTGTAGAGAAGACACGAATCTGAACTCAAACACCGGATACAATAGTGACTATAGTGAATGATCGATTCGTGCTTCATAAAATTTTGTACCCACCACATTTCATTCAGGTGGTGGTAGGCCTAATGATCTCCTTCTACCCGCAGACACTTGTCACGTTTGAAAACACGTCATTGTGTCTACGTTGAAAGTCCAGTTGGTAATGAAATTCTCAAAATTTCAGTCTGGGGCTTCACCCGTTGAACAGTAGCTTGACTGACAGTCGAGAAATAAATTACGTTTAGGTTTAATCCGAGTAAAGGGAAAAGCTGTGCTCTGTGCTATGTCTCTATGGGTGTGAAACGCGGTGTCCTTCTCTTTGAAGGAGCCTAGGCAATAAATATTCGCAGAGTACTGTATGCGGACCGAACAGGGCTGTAGAAAGTGGACAAATGAGGATACTACCTAACGTGGAACTTCATGGTATATTTTTCTATACAGTACTGTCGCGGCAGTAATTATTCTTGTGTTCAGGTTAGCACGTCTGCCAAGTGTTGATCTCCACCAGCAATGCACTTGCATCGTCGAATTCCGCACTTCGTACTCAGCGCTAATTGTGACCGCTGCGCCACTGTGCACGTCCATAAAAAGGAAAACCTTATTCGTTACAAAAAAATCTTTGAACTTTAAAATAGCCCTTCGTCTTAGCAATGTGATTTTCTGTTTCGGGAGAGAGCCATTTAAATTATATTTACTTTACACTTTTTATGTTTAGAGCCAGATACGATTTTAGGCAATGCATAAACTTACCCAGTGTGGGAAATGCGCAATTAAAAATAACTGAAATAATTGAAATAGTAACACTTGTGAAAAGCGCAGCGAATTTTTCCTTGCGGGAAAGAAATTGTGAGAGTGAGGAAAGAATACTTTTGGGCGATAACACAGGCGTCTGGGCGGTCATGCTGCGGCCGTTCAGGTTCCATTACTTTGGGCTTTGAATTTCAACCGGACTCCCTGTTCTTTACACATACAGCTCACAAAATTTAGGCCTACAATCTAGTCGACTTGCACAAAATTCGACTTGAGCCGGATCTTTTGTAACATAACTACTGCGTAAATCGTGGAATGTCTGTGTCGTAAAGTCATGGTTTTCCTACTAGACCGAGAAAAAGGAGGATCTCATTTCAGACGTTCCTAACCGAGAATAATTGTGAAAAGGGGGAGTGGATGACACTGACTCGGAATTGGGTCGGTTGATATCAGCAGTTTTGAATACTAGTGCTCTGGTGCCAAAGTGTGTATATACCTTGCGTGTCACGGTGCGCTTGCGTTTGGAGAAGTGCAAAGGCACAATAATATCCATCACTAATGACCCATAACCTGGCTGAGATTCAAACCCGTTAATTCATAGTGTCAATCACACTGCAACTACATCATTTTGCTCGATCCAGTCAATTTTGAGATCACTCAGAACTGGAAACTTCCAATTAAAACACATAACATCCTCAGTTTTCTTCGGAGCTAAGAACAAAATTAATTCGTAAAAAGAAAATATTTTTTGGCCTACTATTAACACATAATTTATGTACAATAGGATACCATTTATGATTGCTTGATGTGTATGTAAGACGCTTTCAGAGGACCTCGTTGTTCTTGGTGTGTAGAAGATGGTGTTATTCATCTTACAGTTTGACATGTACTCCTGTGAAAGGAGTTAGACGTGGAAGGCACTTAGGGAATGCGATTCTGAACACATAACACCAACTTCCTTTTCCCTCCTTCCTGCCTTGCTTCCTCACCCTAAAAGTTTTCATGTTTAGTCCCCAACCTCCCACATTTTCACATATGAAGACTTGACGTTGAATTTTTAATGGGCCATATCCACAAGCATAAGTCAAAATGATTTTCAGTTCAAATGTTATATTTTATTGTATCCATACAACGATGAGCATTTATTGTCTTTAGCCTGCTAAGCAGATGATTGATGTTGGAATTGTCATCGTCTGCTCACGTCATTCAAAAGCTCAAAGCATATATTGTTACGTATAAAAATATGATGTGTGTTGGCTCCAGAGTATAAATCCCGGTATTGAAATGTGGATCAGATAAAAATATCTCGCGGAAAACAGCAACACCTCTGTTGTTGTAATCATTATACTATGAAAAGTGTTGACCGCGTAGATCTGTCGATAAAGCGACTGACTACGAGCTGGACGGCCCGGGATCGATTCCCGGTGGGGACGAGATTTTTCCGCCCCTCTAGACCGGACCTGGAGCCCACCCAGCTTCCTGTAAAACGGGTACCGGGTCTTTCCTGGGGGTGAAGTGCGGCCGGGGCGTGCTGCTGACCACTCACCCCCTTCTAGTGCCGCGGTCATGGAAGAGTAGAGCTATACCTCTACCCACCCTCTGGGCCACGCCGGG